>Ga0126335_1000635_pt1 | contig 17495 bp, 14 predicted proteins | sample OlaspJWI45metaG_FD_108409 | JGI IMG/M metagenome (GOLD analysis project Ga0126335, IMG submission 108409) | Marine gutless worms symbiont microbial communities from Oahu, Hawaii - Olavius sp. 1 OAHU.JWI-45 metaG | ecosystem: Host-associated > Annelida > Digestive system > Unclassified | place... | reverse complement strand
TCACCTCACTGTCAAAAAAGATATTTGCTTATATAAGAACCGGACCCCACGTATCGGGCTTGTCCAACCACAGGATAAGATCGTGGTTCGCTTCGCTCACACAATCTATCCTTATTCGTTAGCTTAGCTAATAAGAAATTTCAGATAGTTTGATAACCATCTACAAAAAACCACAAGTTCTGGTCAGGCAGATCTATCAAATGCCTTCTTTAGCACATTCCTCTTTCACAAAAGGATTCTGATTCACCTGAATCCTTTCAATCCTTTTAACACGTTCGCATTCCCAACTATCAACTGGATCTTGCTTGTTCCATGCATCGAACAGCTTCCGGTTCTTTTTTGAGATAATCCCATGACCGGGATAAGCTGCATTCATGTACATGTAGGTTCGTGCGATATTTCCTCTAATCTCAGGTGGTGGTTCAGCCTTGCGGTTCTCAATCTCCATATCACAGATTCCAAATTCCCGTTTTTCGCCTGGTATAATCGAAAAACTATAATTTGATCGTAGTCCGTTTATCTCGCCTACGGCTGGTACCAGATTGTACATATCCGATTCCATGTACCGGAACTTGACAACCATCTTACGAGTGCAGTTACGTCCTTTGAACGACTTACCCTTGCTGTCGACGCATTCAGGATGGCCTTCACGCCACTCTTTAAAACTCTGACCAAAAGTATGCGCCGGTACTACATGCTCCCACTCAACCCGTTTAGCCCGGTTGTTGTCCTTCTTAGGGACATATCCGTTACGATCGCTGATCTGTTTGTCCGCTGTGAATTTGCATCCGCAATAGAAGGTAATGCGGTGGTCGTGATAAACTTGGCGTTGCAGAGTCTTTTTGGCTTTGTTGAACGACTGGATCGCTGTGTTGCCTTGTATAGAATCAGCTGTTGCGGATAACACAAATATGAACGATAGAAGGAAAAAGAGAAAATGGTGTATTTTGTCCATCTTTATGGAATTTCCAATTCGAATTTGTTACCGCCCAATGGAGTAAGAGTCAAAGTCGGTGGATTACCCTTTGGCCATGTATTTAGATCGATCTGGCGAAACCAATCAGGCAGTGGTTTGCCTCTAATTTCTGGACATGTTGTCCAGAAAGATTCAGAAATGTTGAAATCGTAAAAGACACCATCAATCAGCACCTTTATGTTTTTCCATGCTCTATCAAAATATTTTTTTGAATTTTGCTTACCGCCTCGGACTCCGTAGGTTCCTCCTTTCCAAGCCTTAACTTCCATTATCCGACTCCTTTCTCAGTTGATTTGGGTTGCTTCATTTCAAATTCATTATTGACGAATACTGATAACAAAAAAGCCGGCCCTACTTAAATTGTATCTGCGATTTTCCTATTTTTTTGGCATACCCCTCATTTAACAATATTGGTCCTACATACGAGGCGATTGCTGTTTTAGTTACATTGTTCTGGAGCCAATCCCCAAGGCTTCCGGCAGGCGCTGTATCTCTCGATGTTCCAATATCAACAGTATTCGATGAAAAGTATTTGAGTAATTTGGCATACTTTTCCTTTGAAACATTTATTCGGTATTTTTTGTCCTTGCCATATCTTATCAGTGTTCCAGTTTTAACAGATCCCTCGTACGCAAACTTACTTTTCTTGGCCCATGTGTCCAGCTCTTTCATAAGTTTTCCTCCGGTCCTGCCTTTCACCACTTTCAATTTATGCGTTTCCCTCAACCTTTTCCACAATTCCTCAATGATTACCATTGATGCAGCATCAGCATCAAGAGGTTGTTCCTTTCCGATAAACTCGCAGGATTTCATTAGCTCTTTATTTTCAAACCAAAGGTCGTACTCATTCCGAATGTAGCTGCCCACAGTTGGATGGAGCGTATCCAGTTCATCAAAGCTCATATTGGCGATGATAGTCTTGTCCTTCAGGTGCATATCACGAAGGATCCTTTCAATAGCTTGATCCACAGTTTTGGGCGGGGCTTCATCTTTTTTTAGGTCCTTATCTGGGTTTTCGGAAGGCTTTGGATCGATGTCTCCTGTTCTGCTTCTTACCACCCAAATGGCATTATTGATCAAGGTGAACGTTTTTTCATATACAAGTTCCTGATCATCGAAAGGTGAGCCGGTTACAGTGAGAACTTTGATATTATGCTGGGTTATCCAATCTACCAGCTGTTTAAGAGCATCAGGTTTTTGCGTTTCAGACAGATTAATATGCCGGCTGGGCTGATCGCCATTCAGAGGGACACCAACATAGCTCACAAGCAGCGTACCATCAGAGTCCTCAGCATCGGATTCTTTAGAGCTGTGTTGAATTTTCAGTCTGTAGGCTACGTCTCTGGCCGCGTTAGCCGCCCCGGTCTGGCCTGAGGATATCAGCATATTAATCATTCTGTTTCCTCTGATATTCAGCCTGCACCTGTTTCAGTTTGGTGAAATACTCCTCCTGTGTGATGATGCCTTTCTCAATCAGCAGTTGGCACAGGGTGTCCACTTGGATGGAGTTTGCCATCAAGAGTTCTTTGAAGGATACAAGTTCATTTGGGTCGAGTTGTTTGGCCATCGGTTGGCTCCAGTCTCAAGGGCTTGTAGGTAACGTATCATAAAGAATTATGGTCGTTATTTTTAAGACTGATAAGTTAAGATTTCGGTTTTTCTGATGCTGGTCGCGCTTTTTTTTGCATTAACACAATCCGTTTACCATATTGTAGAATATTCTCGGTATTGATAGTAAAAGCTTTTAACTTTTCCTCTTCTGGTTGATCGTATTCACCTACATCAGCAACGAAGAACTGTTTTTCTCGTTTTAGTTCTTCTGCAATATTTCGATAATTAATCCATTTCTCTTGAAACTTGTAAAGCTTTTGAGCTCCAGTGAATATCACAACCAAGGCACCAACAATTGCTGATACAATTTTTACCGTATAAACGTCTTGAATCTGAAGAGTATTAATAAAGTATACAAGAGCTCCTGATATTAAAGTTATCAACTCACAGGCATGAAAATTTTTTTTGTTTTTACGAGATGTAATACTATGCCACTGTATTTGATCTGCGACCCTATTCAATATTTGTGCTTCCTTATCCATGATTTTGCTCTCCTCAAACGAATGATAGTTCATAGTGCCATGTATATATTCTGATTCATTCTTTATAATTGTAGTATGATGGCGTGTAATTATCTCTATAGTTTTGGTTCTGGGGGTAACTCCCTTGCCCCTTCATCAGCCCTGAGTGCCTTTACCACCTGCTCAAATTGTTTCTCGAACTTATCATTATCCTTTTCCCAATCAGTAAAATCAGGAGCAAGTCGGGTCAAGATCTCGTCTTTCTTGGGATTATACCATTCGTCCGAAAAAAGATATCCATCGAGATTCAGTGGTATAAGGGAGAGAACTTTTTTGCCCCTCTCTTCCATGAGGTGTCGTTCTTTTTTAAACGCCTTGTTAATCTCACTGTCCACCCACCAGCTCTTTAGAGAAGACTCAGAACAGCATAGCAGCACTTTGTCCCATAGCCTGATGCCACGGTCTACCTGCTCGTAAATGTCATCACCGGCAAGCATCTGGTGTTCATCAAGCCAGCACCGGATGCCTCTTCCTTGCAGCGCATCATGCAATCTGCGGGCAAAGGATTTGTTTTCATGGCTGTAACTGATGAAACATGAGTAAAATTGGATGGGTTGGTTGACGAGAGAGGGGATGTATTGGATCAAGTTATCAGGAACACCACAACCTCTGAGGAATGTTTCTGGTATTTTTCCGCCAGAACGGTAAATAGTGTCTATTCCTATAGTTGATGGACCTTTGTGCAGTACGCTTTCAAGGCCTAAAATACCACTCATATCGATACTTCCGAATATGTTAAATGAAATCTCAGCGAAACTCAGGTTTGTATTGTCCATATTCGAATCATAGAAGTTTGTAGCTTCGAGGATAGCTCTACTGAGATTTACTCCAGTGAGATCTACAAAATGGAAACGGGCTTCGAGGATATTTGCCCTGCTCAAATCTGCTCCATCGAGAGCCGCTTGACTGATTTGTGTACATACAAATTTTGCATTGCTTAGGTTCGCGTATCGAAGGTCTGTCCCGCCCAGTCTCGCCCTGTCAAGTATCGCTCCGGTTAGATTCGATTTATCCATCCTTGCTGCGAAGAATTGAGCTTCAGTAAGATCTGCATTGCTGAGATCTGCCTCAGAAAGGTAAGCCCTTTCTAAGACTGCCCCTTTGAGATCCGCACCGGCCAAGTCCGCACCTTTGAGATCCGCACCGGCCAAGTTTGCCTCATGCAAATCAGGAATGCTCACTCGATTTTCTTTCAGCCATTTATTCCAGACCTCAACTCCTTTCTTCAATATCTCAACTTGTTCAGGATTTGCCATGCAGACCTCCTGTAAAACGGAAACAGATTTAAATATAAGGTTTGAGGGGAGAATGTGATGTTCAAGGGAAATATTGGAAATCAGATCCACACCAGATCATCGCTACTTAACCAGATACTTAACACTTTCGAGAAAATCAAGTACCTTGTATGATTTATGTCGATACAGACTATAAATTTGACTGGCTCCCGGCATTCATATTAACGTTCTTTGGCTGAACGATTATCTGATTCTGAATCTGAGGTGGCACTATATGACTCTACTCACTGGCGTTGACGGTTGCGATTACGGGTGGATCTGCATAACGAATGACCTGAACAATGGTGCCTTTAGTTCGCAGCTGTTCAAATCAGCTTCGGAACTATTCAAACAAACTCCTCAAACTGCCATTTTCACAATCAACATACCCATCGGCCTATCAGACTCAGGCCCTCGCCAATGTGATATCCTGGCCAAACAGGTGCTCAATCGAGGTAGACGTAAATCAGTTTTTGATGCTCCGGTAAGACAGGCTCTGAGTGCTCACAACTATAAAGAAGCCACTTATATACAAAGTTCAATTACGGGAAGGGGACTTAATCTCTTTACATGGAGCCAGTTACCTAAAATCATCGATGTTGATTGCGAACTGCAGAAGGATGCTGAGCTGCGGAACAAAGTTTATGAGACTCATGCAGAGCTATCATTGCTGGAAATGAATGGTCGCAAACGCATCAATAATATCCCGATTTAAGCACTCCTTTTTATAGTGACGTTTTCGAACTGTTTCAAAGGCTTCAGGACCAAAATATTTATCCACCAGTCTAAGGCGAATAGACTCTCCTGTTGGATTCCCTTTGGATTTTTCAATGCGTTTGCGGCTTTGTGGAGTGCAGAGCGGATTTATAAGGGTGAGGCGAAGGTGATACCGGAAGAGGTTGAAGTTGATTCTGTGGGGTTGAGGATGGGGATGTGGTTTTGAAGTAGTTCACTACTATTTGTGCGATGGAGTATACGCAGCATCCATATAAAATAGATTCTGGAAATGTTCTCCCTGATTTCAGGTCTTGGTTCAGCCTTGCAATTCTCAATCTCCATATCACAGATTCCAAATTCCCGTTTTTCGCCTGGTATAATCGCATAACTATAATTCGACCCGAGGAACTACACTTGATAAAGTATGCTCGCAGTCTTTCTGACCAGGAAGGCAGATCGTTTCCGGAATCAAAGCCGATTGGCAATAGGAAGCGACATAGAACTGATTTTTCTGCAAATTGGTCTCCAAGATACAAAAAACGTTGTGGTGTCGTAGCACCAAAGCGAAAAAAGACAATACATAGCTTCAAGCATGACATGTCTGCACGTCTGATGGAACAGGACGTTCAGGAATTTTTTGTCGCTAAGCAGCTGGGCTATAAATATCCCCACATAAGCACGAGGCGATTTGGTAAGAAAAATGAGCCTGGAATCCTGATGGATAAGGCAGTCATGAAACTCGACTACAAGGTTAACCTATCTCACCTCAAGAACTCCATGTACGTGATCAAGGGCTGACGAGGCCCCTTCATGGCAGACCTGAAAGGATCTGCCGGAACTCCAGGATCTTAGTAGGTATCAGTCTGTTCTTATTGACAAAGTTAAGTTATTAGAGTATGTTATAATATTTTAGCTCTCACTAAAAATTGCCAAGTTTAGAAAATACAGAATTGTGAGCGTTGACTTGATGCGCTTACAAAATAAGGACTCTTGTAATTATCGCCCGAATTTTTGAATCAGGTGATGGTCATTTCAGCCAGAACCTACGTGAAGGAGACCATTATGTCTTTGCCTACGATCTTTGACCTCTGCGAACCACGCCAGGACGTACTGGATCATACATTCACAGAGGCGGACTTTGCCGCTGACTTGGCTGCCGTTTTGCGCGATGACGGGCCGAAAGAGTATCGCGATCCGGCCACGTTTTTTGCACGTACTTACCCTACCGGGGGGCTCAAAACCTTGCTACTTAGTGTCTGCTCTCGGCTGACCAGTGGTGGTGAGAGTATAGCACCAATCTTCCGTCTTGATACTAACTATGGTGGTGGAAAGACTCACGCCCTCATCGCCTTGGCCCACGCTGCATATGGTATGAAAGGTGTGTCCAAAACCAGTGAGTTCATTGACCCCGCTAAATTACCATCGGGCTATGTGCGAGTGGCATCCTTTGATGGTGAAAATGCCGACCCATACAATGGGAATCCGTTGGAAGGAGAGCTCAGGGCATACACTCCTTGGGGAGATATTGCCTACGCTCTCGATGGTAGGGCGGGCTATGAGAAGGTCAGGAGGAGCGACGAGGGAGGTGGAGCTCCTGGTGCAGGCACAATCAAAGAGCTATTCGGGAGCGAGCCGACCCTAATCCTCTTGGATGAATTGTCAATTTACCTTCGCAAGCTAAAGTCCAGGGATCGAGAACAAAGTGGCGAACAGCTAACTGCTTTCCTAACCAGCCTGTTCAAGGCGGTGGAAAGCTCACCCAATGCGGCTGTTGTATACACGCTGGCCATCGGAAAAGGTGGTGTTGCCTCAGATGCATACCGCCAGGAAAACATGGACATTGCGGACGCTATGGCTGAGGCTGAGAGCGTCTCAGCCCGTAAAGCTACACTTCTCGATCCAACCGAGGAGGACGAGACCGTTAAAGTCTTACAATGCCGTTTATTCGAGCAAGTGGATGATACACGAGTGGATCAGATTGTGGAGGCTTTCAAGAATATATGGGATCACAACAAGCCTCTTTTGCCTTCAATGGGCGTTGCCGATACACGATTGGATGACCTCCGCAATGGCTTTCCCTTTCATCCTGAGCTAATCAGCACCCTTCGAAACAAGACTGCTACGCTCAACAACTTCCAGCGTGTTCGTGGAATGTTGCGCATCTTGGGCCGCACCGTAGGTCGACTTTGGGCTAAACGCCCGGACAATACCTTTGCCATCCATCTTCACCACATTGATCCAGGGTTTGAACCAGTCCGCCAGGAGATCGTGACCCGACTGGGTCAGAGGCACCTGCTGCCCGCGCTCCGGGCCGATGTGGCGGCTGCCGAGGGTGAGCAGCCTGCACTGGCCGAACAATTAGACGCAAGCCACTACGGTGGCCTTCTACCCTACGCTTCTATGGTGGCTCGTACTATCTTTTTTCACACATTAGCTTTTAACGACCAACTCAAAGGAGCCTCTCGGGAGGAAATACGTTACTCTATAATAGCTCCGGACCGTGACGTTAGTTTTACTGACGATGCCACAACACGTTTTTTACAGAAGTCCGCATACCTGGATGACCGACCCAATATCCCGCTGCGATTCCAGGCCGAAGCCAATCTGACACAGATCATCAGGCGGCAGGAAGAAAACGTAGACCAAACAGAAGTTCGCGCACAACTCAACGACCGTATCCAAGATATTTACGGTGGCAAGGCTGTTGTTCTCAGCCCCATCCCTTTCCCAGGTGGCCCCTATGATGCCCCCGATGACACTTCTCAGGGGCATCCTTGCTTGGTCATCATCGGATATGACGCGGCAGATGTCTCCGGCCAGACACTTGAAATTCCGGATCTGGTGGACCGTATCTACCGTCACCACGGCTCAGCTGGAGACGTACGGATTAACCGCAACAACCTTGTCTTTCTCCTTGCAGAGAGTGAGCGTAAAGACCAGATGCGACGTATGACACAACGCCACTTAGCCCTCCAGGATCTGCTCCGACCTGAGCGATTGAAGGAATTGGCTGAGCACCAACAAGATAAGATGCGGGAGATGGCCAAACGATCTGAGCAGGAGTTAGCTTTGGCCATTCAACAGTGCTATCGCCATGTCTTATATCCCTCAAAGAACCGAGTTGAGGGTGCAAAGGTGGATTTGGCCCATGCAGCTATTGAAGTCCACACTGCTTCCCAAACTCCAGGTGATGGTCAAAAGCATTTAATCCAAGTGTTGCGAGACAGCAAGAAACTACGCCTCCCAGAGGACGATCCCGACAGTCCAAGTTACGTGCGTGATAGGACGCCTTTAAAGAAGGGAAGTATAACTACCTCTAAGCTTCGACGTGAGTTCTTCCGTGACCCCACTCTGCCAATGCTGGTGGGAAATGAGGTCTTCTTACGTGGCCTGCGCCAAGGTATTGAGGACGGCACTTACATCTACCAAAGTGGCGACCTGATTTGGGCTCGTGGAATGCCCTATGCCGAAATCAAAATCGATGAAAACTCTATGGTGTACACTTCCGAGTTCGCTCGGGAAAATGCAATCTGGCCAAAGCCAGAGCCCTCCCCATCTCCGCCTCCTGGGCCAGACACCGGCAAAGGCGATGACGGTTACGATGAGTCTCTGGGGGATAAAAGCCAACCAGACACGGTCGGTGTGTCTGAGCCTGGCCCCCAACCTCCGCCAGTGGGCGATGTCTCAGCCGAAGGACCACTAAAAGAAGCGTTGGCCACACTATGGGAAAAGGCACGCAGTTGTAAGATGAACAAAGTGGGGTTACTCTCCTTGCAGCTTTACGACCCATCGGACGGCTTCAAGGTTATGGTGCTGGCCAACGGTATCCCCGGAGCCAAAAAGTGGACCATGATCCAAGGTGCTTACGAAACAACTGCTGATGGTGAATTGTCCCTCGAGTTCAAAGGACCAATTGACGACGCTCAACCCATCAAAGACTTCTTGGAGCCCCAGCTTAGGGCGGCCAGAGAAAAGGATCTCAAAGTACAAATATCCATTGAATTTGACAATGGCCTGGACCTGGTTGGTCGTGAACCTGAAAAGCTCAGCGAGCGCTTAGGTAAGTTTGGGAGTGGAGCGGCCTATGTATCGGCCTCGGCGAAAGGCGGTAATGCATGAGTTTGGTAGTAAAGCGCGATCCGGGTACAGCACCAGTATATGAACTTAGGGTGCGCCATGATTCCTCAGTGGGATTGTTATTGGAGATTTGGCAGCGACCCTCACCCAATTCCCCTCAACTCAGAGAACAGCTTTACATTGCTGGTCTCAAAGGTCGCAACCTTTCTCTGGTAGAACATCGTGTCCTTAGACAGCTGGCAAAGGCAGGCATTGAATTAGGTGGTTTGCCTCTGGAGCAACGCATAACCTTTACCTTAGATGAGGATCTGGCCCTTTCGTTGGGTCTAATGTTTCGTGCTCTGGCCCCAATGCGCAATCGTGATAACATGCGTATGGTGGCTGAAGGCATTGAGGCCATGGGACGTGAGGAGGCAGCTTATTGGCTCGGTATGGCTATGCACCGAAAGTATCCCCGTCGAGTTCTTATGGCGCTCAGGTTTCTACTTATCGATCCCAAACAGAAAAAAAGGAGCTGACATGACCGAGCGCCTAATAGAGAAGTGGCTGCCCATTGCATTTTTGGGTGTTGAAAGCCTCCGTGAGCGAGCGCCTATGACACCATTCCCAGCTCCTAACCGACTTCACGTTTGGTGGGCACGGCGACCATTAGTAGCATCTCGTGCGGCAGTCTTGGCCTCCCTAATACCGGCTGATGCAGACAAAGACAAGTTTATGCATGCATTAGGCATTCACGGCGATCCGGTCAAGACTAAAAGACAGCTGGAACAGGCCAAGCGCACAGGAAAAAACCTTGGTCTCAACCCTTATGGATACAAACGCGCCTTCCAGTACTATCCAAATAAAGATGAGAGTGAATGGATCAAGTATGAAACCGGGCGTATCGGACTAACAGAGCCCATAGTGCTTGATCCGACTGCTGGTGGGGGCAGTATTCCTTTTGAGTCAAGGCGGTTAGGGTTTGCCAGTATAGCAAATGACCTAAATCCTGTGGCCGCACTAATTATGATGGCCACTATTGAGGCTCCAATGCGTCATGGTATCGATGTTCTCAATGAATTCAGTCGTCTTTCCAAACGCTTTGTAGAACAGGCTGAACCAAGATTTCGCGATATATATCCATTGGAGCCCGAGGACACCCAGGTTTTTGGCTACCTATGGGCCCGCACCATTGTCTGTCCATACTGTGACGGCCTTGTCCCTCTCTCCCCCAATTGGCGCTTAGCACCTGGCGGTACTGGCATTCGTCTGCACCCCAACACCAGTCCCGGTGAAAGACGTTGTTCATTTGAGATCGTTGACAAAGCAACTGAACAGTCTGAGGGTACTGTGGCCCGGGGTAATGCCTCTTGTCCATTCCCCGATTGTGGCCGTGTAGTAGACGGGGATGAGATTAAAAGGCAAGCCCGAGCCGGTGGGATGGGTGAGCAGCTCTATGCAATTGTATACAAGAAGCGGGTGGAGACCCATACCAAGACCGGCAAAGTTCGTGTGAAATGGTTGAAGGGATACCGTACACCTCGATCAGAAGATGAAAATTCAGAGGAGATTAGGCGGATTCTGGCCCAGAAGTTGCCAGAATGGGAAGCCTTGGACATGGTGCCTACTGAAGCATACGATCAGATGTTCGCAGACCGTACAAAGGCTTATGGTGTGGAATATTGGCGAGATCTCTTTTCCCCCAGACAGCTCTTGTGCCACAGTACCGGTGTTGAGGTTTATCGTGAGTTGCTGGAAGAAGACACCTCCAAGGCAGGAGGTAAGCTACCTGAGGAAACAAAAGCTGCGTTTGGGTACCTGGCACTCAGTTTGGATAAATTTTGTGATTACAATTCTCGTTGCGTCACCTGGCATGCCAAACGAGAGGTGATGGATCACACCTTTCGACAACATGCGTTCCCGATAAAATGGTCTTACGCTGAAATGGCCCCACTCATAGCTGGCGAGGGCTATTCCTGGGCTTTGGGAGAGATTGCCAAGTGCATCGCCGAGCTTGTAGACCTATCACGTCCTGATATTGATGTAAAAGCAGTGCTCAAGAATCAAAACCAGTTCATGTTATTCGAGAGTGGGTTCTCGCCACCACCAATAACCGTTAGCTGCAAGTCAGCAGAAGGCATGGATCACCTTAGCAATGCCTCTGTGGATGTGATCGTTATGGACCCCCCATACTATGACAATGTGATGTACGCTGAGCTTTCTGACTTTTTCTATGTCTGGCTCAAACGCACCGCAGGTTATATATACCCTGAATTCTTTCGCAGGCAGCTAACTGATAAAGACCAAGAGGCCGTCGCCAATCCAGTTCAATTCAAGGGAAAGAAGGGGGCCAAAGCCTTGGCCTACAAAGAATACCGCGACCGCATGGCCGCCATTTTCGCTGAAAATCGTAGGGTGCTCAAGCTGGACGGTATCATGACTCTGATGTTTACGCATAAAGCTACTGGTGCCTGGGACGCCCTTACCACTGGTCTTATGGAGGCTGGCTTTGTTATCACTGCAAGCTGGCCGGTTAATACTGAGGCCGCAGGCTCGTTGCACATCAAAGATAAGTCTGCTGCCAACAGTACCGTCTTCCTGATTTGTCGCCCCCGCCCAGAACGAGCAGACGATATCGAGGTACCCTACTGGGAAGACTTGGAACCAAAAGTACGTACAGCCGTCCGTGAACGAATCAAGGACTTCCAAGAAGCTGGCATCAGAGGAGTGGACCTCTACCTATCTGCCTTCGGACCAGCCTTGGAGGAGTTCTCGCGTCACTGGCCAGTAAAGCGCGGTACACCACGGGAGCGTCCTGCTGAGCTAAAGCGAAAAAAGCAGTTGGAACTCTTCGAGGAAGAGTTTGATCCTTATGTAGCTACTCCGGAGGATGCTTTGGACGCCGCCCGACGTGAAGTTAAACGCTGGCGCTTAGAGCAACTTACCAACGTTCAGCGCAGAGGTGAACTCGATCCCCTTACCGAGTGGTTTGTTTTGTCTTGGGATGCCTTTCAGGCTCCTCAGTTTCCCTACGATGAAGCCCTGCGCCTGGCCCGGGTGGTAGGTGTAGATATGGACACTCAAGTCATCAATACCTTGGCCGAGAAGAAGGCCAGCTTCGTGGTACTGTGGGATGCTTCTACCCGTGCAGCTAAGGGAACCCTTGGACCGTCCGACGGCAGTAGGTCAATGCTGGATGCCTTACACCATGCTGCCCATATTGCACGCACGCGTACCTTGAATGCAGCCAAAGACTTGGTTGAGGAAGCTGGCCTTGCGGCTGAGCCTGACTTTCTCACTGCTCTGGAGGCCGTATTGGAAGTTCTGCCTCCTTCAAGGGCTTACACTGGTTTTGACCCTGTTAAAGCCGCTGCACCGGCAGCCAGCGACTTCGAGGCGTTGGAGAGTTTACGACGCCTTGCATTCAGTAAACAGGTGGACTTACCACAACAGCTCTCCTTGTTGCAGGAAGAAGAGAGCTCCTAATGGAGTAACTGTGGCTTGCTTGTCAGACACTAAATGGGAAACTTACTACGCACCAGGTTATGCCCACTTAGTGGGCGATTTCTACGAGCCTGCCCTGGCTTGTGCAGTACGTTATGATCGCTCCACTGGGTATTTCAACGCTCCAGCTTTAGCCCTTGCCATGAGAGGGCTGGAGGGCCTCATCGCGAATACGGGCCGCATGCGCCTGTTAGTGGGATGTACTTTAGACCAAGCTGAGGTTGACGCAATAGAGAAGGGCCAAAGTTTGAAAGACACAGTAGAAACCCACCTCCTCAAGATACCACTGGAGGCTCCGGACCAAGCCGCCTATGATGCCCTGGAGTTGCTCGCCTGGATGGTTGCCCGCGGGTTTCTTGAGGTCAAGGTGGCGGTACCTTGTGATCCATCCCGTAGACCTGTACCTTCAGAGGGGATTTTTCATGCGAAGGCCGGTATCATTGAGGACAAGGTAGGGGACCGCCTGGCCTTCAATGGAAGCATCAATGAGACCTTGGCTGGATGGAAGCGGAACTATGAGTCGTTTCACATATTCAAGAGTTGGGAAGGCGGCAGCGAGCATGTAGACGCTGAGGAACGTGAGTTCCAGGTACTGTGGGCGGACAAATCAAAGCATGTTGTGGCTATTGATGTACCTGCGGCTAAACGTGACCAATTGCTTGAATTCCTGCCTAAGGACGACAAGCCAGCCCGCATTAAGCAGTGGGAGGAATCCTCTCAACCCAAAGGCATAAAGCCAGCACCAACTACAGAGCCAGAGGACCCCACTCCTGAGTCTTCTACCATTGAAGTTAATCCTCGTAAAGTTATATGGTCCTACCTACGTATTGCACCCCAGTTACCAAACGGTGGCGAAAGAGTAGGAGAAGCAACTTCAGCCGTAATCCCTTGGCCCCACCAAATTCGTGCATTTGAGCGTATGTATCAGAAGTGGCCTCCCCGACTTCTTATTGCCGATGAAGTGGGACTCGGTAAGACGATCCAGGCTGGCATGATATTGCGTCAGGCCTGGTTGGCCGGACGTGTTAAGCGGGTACTTATCTTGGCTCCCAAGGCACTATTGAGCCAATGGCAGATAGAGCTAAGAGAAAAGTTCAATCTGAACTGGCCAATCTACGACGGTAGTAAGTTAAACTGGTGTCAGACTCCTGCCCAACAAAGTCCTCTCTCCCGAACGGTGACCAGTGACGCTTGGCACCGAGAACCCTTTATCATCACGTCAAGCCAACTTATGCGCCGCCGTGATCGTGCTCAGGAACTTATCTATGAAGCAGAGCCATGGGACTTAGTGGTGCTGGATGAAGCCCACCACGCCCGTCGTCGTTCTGGAGGTTTGGGAAAAGATGACCGACCAAACCAGCTGTTACGCCTCATGCATGATTTGAAAGACCATACTCAAGGTCTGGTTTTACTCACCGCAACCCCTATGCAGGTTAGCCCAGTGGAAGTGTGGGATTTACTTGATCTCCTGGGCCTACCTCCTGAATGGAGTTTGGAGCAATTTCTTAGGCATTTTGAAACAGTGGCCAAACCCACTCCCTCGCATGACGAGATGCGGAACCTTGCTCGATTGTTCTGTTCGGTGGAAGCCACTTTTGGAGCTGTTGAGCCAGGAGAAGCCAAACTGGTAACCAGACTTCAGAGCAACCTAATAGTGAAGAAGCTACTCTCGGCTTTACGTGACCAATCCTCCATTCCTATAAGGCAACTAAGCAGTAGCGAGCGCAAGGCAGCCCTCCGCCTTTTACAGGCGTGCACCCCTGTCCGACGGCTTATCTCCCGGCACACGCGTCGACTCTTACGACGTTATTACGAAGCAGGAAAAATATCTACTGCCATTCCAGGTAGGGATGTGGATGACCGTTTCGTCCCGCTATCCAAGCAAGAGGAAGAGGTTTACGCAGCCATGGAGGACTACATCTCTACTACCTATAACAATGCTGCAAAGGAACGTAAAACCGCCGTTGGCTTCGTCATGACCATTTACCGACGCCGTCTGGCAAGTTGCTTTTACGCGCTTGCAAATACCCTCAAGAAGTGTTTGGATTCGCTCAACTTCGACTACACATCCCATGCTGATTCTGCTCGTACCGAGGAAGATCTACCAGAAGATGAAATTCAGGTTGAGGTTATGGACGTCGAGACCGCTCAAGAGCTGGAGGCTGAAGCTCTGGCGGCTGAGGAGATGAATGACCTACAAGGTCTACTGGCCTCTGTTCGCCAACTGCAAACAGACACTAAAGCCAAGGCCCTTCTGAAGGCGATCAACGAGGTTCGCACCGATGGCTACAGCCAGGTAATGATCTTTACTCAGTACACTGACACCATGGACTTCCTCCGCAAATTTCTGATAAGGCACTCTGACTTGCAAGTTATGTGTTTCTCAGGGAGAGGCGGTGAGGTTCTCTCCAGCCAAGGTCGCTGGGAATTGGTTACTCGCAATGAAATCAAACAACGCTTCAAGGCGAGATGGGCAGATGTTTTGGTCTGCACTGATGCTGCAGCCGAGGGGCTCAATTTCCAGTTCTGTGGAGCACTGGTTAACTATGACATGCCTTGGAACCCAATGAAAGTGGAACAACGGATCGGACGCATTGATCGTATGGGCCAAGAGCATGAAAATGTCAGGATCGTAAATCTGCACTACGAAAACACAGTAGAAAGCGACATCTACATCGCACTCCGCGAACGCATCAACCTATTTGAGACCTTTGTCGGCAGGCTCCAACCCATTTTGAGTCGACTTCCAGGGGCCATTAGAAACATGGCATTCACCGATCGAAATGAGAGGGATCGTGAGACTGCCGCCTTGGTGGACAACATGGCCAAGGAGGCACACGAAGCACAGTCCACCGGAATGGATATCGATACTATCACCGAGGGCGATATAGAAGAGGTGCACCGTCCACCAGCTCTTTATGGTCTAAATGAACTCAACCGTGTCCTGTCCCGTCCCGATTTGTTGCCCGCTGGCTGCGAGGTAAAACCTGTTGGTAGTAAAGATCTCGCCTATCTCGCCCCCGGCATGGATGCTCCGGTACGGGTTACCACAGTTCCTGATTTCTACGAGCAGCACGCCGACAGTGTTGAGCTGTGGTCACCAGGTTCACAGTTGTTCCCGGACCTGACAGAGGAAGGTACAGACGAAAAAGTTACCAAAGAGAGCTTTCTTAGCCTACTTGACGAAGCATAACCACTCTGCTGAAGTCACCCTCAAGATAAACCATAAAGAGTAATTAACTAAGGGCCCAGCAGCAGTCATTCCCTTACTCAGGATACCTCTTCATCCCAGGACTAAGCCTCATCTTGTCATCGCACTCATCCAAGGGCTCCCTCGTCACCAGGGCAAAAACCGCCCCCGGCACAACAGACCAAGGTGCATACTATAACAAAAGCGGCCTATCGATATGGTTCACTTGGTGCGAAAGATACGAAAAGAGGGTATTATGGACACAAACATAAGGAAACTCTGTGAACAGCTCCTATCAATAATTGAGGAATATTCGGATTGCGGTTCATGCGGCAAGGTGATCAAGGATTCGAGCCTCCTCATACAGGACGAGCACAATCCAGGTCAATTCAAATCAACTTGTCCGCTGTGCGGAAAAGACGCCTGGAGGTACACATTCCCCCAAAAAGAACTTAAACCAGTCTTCGAAATGATTACTGAAAGCGCCGAAAGGAACAGACCAATCTTGGTACTCGTACTTTCATGCACGGTCTACGAGGCCCTTGTCGAAGGTTTTTTTGTCCGACAATTGGAAAGGCATTTTACATATCCCGAAATCAGCGAAGCCATAATCGACGCAACTGAATATCGTTCGAAGATGAGGATGATACACAGCATTACAGGCAAAAAGCCCAAGGAACTCATGAAATCTGCCGGCTATAACAAGCTCATGGGCACTTTGGGGGATATCAAAGCCAAAAGAAATAGCTTCCTTCATACAGGCGTTGTTATGAAGGTGGAGATCGAGGAACACAAAATCGGGGCCCGCAAGTATTCTTGGCACCTAAACCGAAAGAATTGGATGAAGAGGACATCAAGCAGGCCCTCAAATTCACGATTGACACTGTAAATTGTTTTGCAAAGCTCTATTCTGATTTCGGAAGGCATGTCTATATCGATGAGCCAGAGCAATGATTCCCATTTCGGCAGCGCGAAATCAAACAAGTGCATATGCTCTACCTTCTTTTACTTCTATTGTAGCAGTTCCATCTTATTGTGACGACCCGCTTTTCCTGTTGTTCCCGGAACCCGTAGGCGATGGTCTTGACCTCACCGTAATGGCGTTACAAGTGGTTACAGCACTGCCTGTTGTTGGGTCTGACCTCGGAGGGGGGGGTTCGATATTAAAGACAGTTACTGGCATTTGCCATGGTCATATTGTCGCTATGGTTGAGTAGGGGGGCGCAGGCGAAGCCTGCGGTGTAATTGGGGTGAAGATATTAGTGAATCCGAGGGTGAATCGGATAGAAGGTTAAGATTGATTTATTGAGTACATGTAATGTAAGATATTACACGAATTAAAGGCAGAGCCATCGCTGACTCTGCCTTATCAGATTAATTGTTTCACCAAACGCTATGGTATTATGGTGAAATAAACAGGAGCAGTTTCGATTTGAGTAGTATCATCAACTGCATAATATTGCCAGACACCTTCCGCTGTACCTGAATGACATGTATAAGCTTTTGGATATGACCCGTATGAATCAGTTATTACCTGAATTTTGCACGCAAATCAGCGCTATGAACACTTTGCAGTAATTTTCTATTTTTACTGCAGTATTTTAAGGTCAATCTAACGGATAATTTTTTCTTTTATAATTACTTCT
>Ga0126335_1000634_pt1 | contig 17496 bp, 11 predicted proteins | sample OlaspJWI45metaG_FD_108409 | JGI IMG/M metagenome (GOLD analysis project Ga0126335, IMG submission 108409) | Marine gutless worms symbiont microbial communities from Oahu, Hawaii - Olavius sp. 1 OAHU.JWI-45 metaG | ecosystem: Host-associated > Annelida > Digestive system > Unclassified | place... | reverse complement strand
GTCAAATACAGCCCTGGGTCCATGTCACATGAGCAAAAAAGCCAAAACGCGAGTGCATCGCCAAGCAGTATAAACCGAGAATACAAGCTGGTTTTCTTTCAATGCGGCTCCAAAGCAAACATAACCCTGATTTTAACCACGAGTCGTAAGGTTCCCAAATCTAACCCTAACCCGTGGGAATGAGTTGACTGCCACCACGAGGCTTCCCGTCTAGTCTACCCGACGTTGTTTCTCAGTATCTGTTATGTCAGTTCATTGTCGTGTGCATGTAGATCGGCGGTTGGACGTTGATAGCGTGTGGTATATGGCTGCACGTGCGACGCGACTCACTGACGCTGTCGCCTCTGTTCGTCGACAACCAGACTCGACCAATTATCGTCATAGACCAGGTTCCCGTCGCCCTGGTGGTCCTTGGACTCGTCTTCGCCATCATGAGCTTTCTCGGCTGCTGCGGCACTTGCGTCGACAGTGTCTGCTTCCTCGGCTTCGTGAGTATAGATCTAATGTACTCTGTAGCAACGTTATTGTCAGCTCGCTCTGAAGCTCTATATAGGGCTATCAACATTCAGCTACTAACGAAAATGAGGTAACGCTTTTGCTATGGGATTTCCCGTAGACTTTTCTTCATGTAATTTCTCCCAGCGCGCAATAACGAGGAATCTGAAAATTAAGTAATGTGTCGAAGGCCGCGTCGAATGCGAGCAATATTTCTGTATTTTACAACAGGCCTAATTTCCCCCACTCCACTCTCCTCGCCGTAGGGCATCAGGACCGCTAACTAATATATATTATGTTTTGAGTCAGCAAAAGTCTCCACCCAAAACAGGCCGTCGATCCGTTCAGCCGTCTATGCACATCTCAGCCGCGTGACAGACAGATTGACACACCACGCTACGGATGTGTTGTTTTTGTTGCTGGTTGTAGTACTGCATGTTTCTTATCGGCGTCGTTCTAACCGAGATTACGGTCGGCTTGCTAATGACGGCGCTCAAACAACAGGTGCGATGCTGTTAATTGTATCCGATGTATATAAGACCACACACATCGCATCGCTGAGTGATGGTGGGGATAATTTTGTCAGCATCAAAGCCGTGTTATTTCCTTAGAAATATATATATATAGCTGTAGCTTTTTGTCTTCTTTTTGTGTTGTTTTTATGTTTCTGCCTTCGTGGTGAATAATATGTATACGTCTTTATTCACCACGAAGGCAGAAACATAAAAACAACACAAAAAGAAGACAAAAAGCTACAGAACTAAGCCATAGAACTACCGCAGCATGCTGCAGTAAGCAAGATACAGTAAACCTTAACACGTCGAACAACTGGCGACAAGCAAACAATACTACTTAAAAATCTGTCTCTGTAAAAACTGTACATGTCAAGCATTGGTCTTAGTCCACAGCAGTACTGCAAATCACGCACCGACTCCCATCTATTGTAATTAAAAATTCTGCAAAATATTGTACATGTAAGTCGAGCAAACGTTGCCTGATTTTGTACACATTCAATAAATAAGCGAGTAAGAAAATTTATTCACAGCGTCACTACACTCGGCAGCCTCAATAAGACAATAACACAACTGTGCCAAGAAAACTAAAGCACGCGATTAATTATCAACCAAGCGCACTTGAGTTTCTCGTCTGTGGACGGGCAACAGCAAATGTCCAGTTACTTAGGCGAGTTTTCTTTCATGACATGGCACAGTGTATATAGTTGTGTCATCGGCTGTTCACTGTCAACACTGATACTAGAGTATGACGTATCATGCAAATTCGTGACAGATTATTACCACCCACGTAGCGTCAGTTTCTGTGTAGTCTATGTGGGAAACTGAAATCATTGACTAGCAAGTTCATTTTTGGTATGCAGGTACTTATTCCTATATCTAGGTCATCGAGCTAAAAACGTGGGTAGTCCGCCTTTGATTAAAAGTCAGTCTTGTTTGTTGAAATAAGGAACTAAGTAAGTATAACATATAACAAACGCACATGCAACACACAATAAAATGTAATGTACTTTAACTAGAGAAATAAACGATATTCCTGAAATAAGTACACGTGACAACTATTATATAATGCTTGTCTTTCTGCCTTTAGCTGTGCTCGCAGCGCCGTAAACTCCCTTTCTCTGTCTGGTTCTTTTCATGTTGCATTGCTGCTCGGAGAACGGTTCCAGAAGTGTTTGTACGAGGTTAATCTTTTATACCGTAAGCTGCAAGTCCACAAATTACTTCTGAAGCTGCAAAACCAATTTCGAGTATAACGAAAGTCGACTTAAGTTGGTTCAAGGTCTGTCTAATCCGAATTTTTGCACAAAACGCACAGATATCGGACAGTCTGCTGGCAAGCATGCGTTACCAGGTGCAGAGGGAGTATAACCGAACGGCAAAGCTTCTCAACGCGACTTCAGATGAGACACTTCGGATCACCGCAGCATGGGATGCGCTGCAGGCACAGGTCTGTAATATGATTGCTATGCAGAACGCTGCATTCGAACCGTAAAAGGTAAAGGCAAAGGCAAGAATCGCTTGATATAATGCCTCTTTATGAGGCAATCTTATCACAGAAGAGCTAGGTATGGCACGCGTTGTCAAAGGATCGCACAGTTTTACCTGCCAGTTGCCACCCATTCCGACCCCGGAGGGATGAAAGACTGAGTCAGTAAGGCATGTGCTCCCATGTTCGCACATTTATTTCCCTCAGTCAGTCGTTCATACCTTATTAAAGCTATTCGGTGGGATTGTCATTGTTTTGCAATACCCCCACTCAGTTCGATGTGTATGGGTCGCTTGGGTTCGAAGTCAGCAAGGTGACAGAAGAGGCGACGCCCCTTGCTTTAATCGTTGGCGATATTTAATCATCTTTATTCACCAATAATAGTAGACAACAATTTAACGAGTACATAAATAATCGATGACTGATTGACTTATCGTCAAAAAATTGAAGTAAAAGTACTTTGCATTGAGTATGATAATGGCACGGTTCTGGTTACGAGCGATCAGACGGTTGCGTGAGAACGCCCGGGCTGTAGAATGTGTTATGTCAATATATTGCTTGGTGTGGCCTTCATATTCGCAGGGTTTTGGCGTCCTGTGCCAAGTCAGGCTGCAGATATTTCAGCTCTTAACGGGTTACATTGGCAACCGGATGGGTCGATCGTGACTGTAAAAGCCGTAATATTATATATCACCTGGCAAGATACAGCGTGTTGGCCTGCTACTGTATGGCTGTCTGGCATTATGTCGTGCATATGTAGCCTACTTCCGTGATTATTTGGTCTGTTTGGCTGCAATACCTCTTCCCCACCCTAGCCTATACTCTAATAAACAACATCTAAGCATTGGTGAGTGCCTAGAGAATAACAGAGAAAATTAAGATTATGGCCAGCGAATTGCATATCTGTCAGAACTTTTCTGTGTTGTACGAGTATTGCGTAACGTGACTTTGCACGGCGGTAGGCTATATGCCCTTATGCGGATAAAACAAGGCTTCATGGTTTAGGTTCATGCACACACAATGGTTTTTAAGTATGGTGATCAGAGTTTTGATTTTGAGAATTGATTTATAGTGTTCATTTCATGTTGGTCTTGGCTCTTCATCTCGGTTATGGAAAAATACAGGAAACTTAATTTAGCGCCTCTAATGACGAGTGATGAAGCATTGAGATATGGCACGCATTGTCAAAGAATCTCAGTGTTTTACCTACACACGCACGCATTCAGGCTAATTTATCCATGAAGCAAGTCCTGAATCCAAGTTTGGTCAGATGCCACTGCGCGTGATAAGTTGTTTTTAAATCAGGCGACGTATGTGTACAGCTGAACTGTTGCGGAGTGGAAGGGCCTCAGGACTACGTACACAGTTCGTGGTTCAACCACACGCGCGACCTTGACGGCATTTTTGTCCCCAGATCGTGCTGTGCGCTCGTCACGCGTTCGTCCGTACTTGTTATCAATGAGAATTTCTGTCAGGTCGCCGCCATCTTGTATCCCGTCAGCCTCAACGAAAGCAACTTCCTCTACACCCAGGTAATGGGTGTGTCTTAATATGGAAAACGTATTTTCTATTTGCTATGGCGACGTGGCTGTCTGTGTGTCTGTCACGTTGATGTATTGTTTTTATACGATTGAACGATTGAGTCGATCATTATGCTACCTTCGCCAGATTGTAGTCCAGCCATTCTAGTTTTCCCACACCAAATATGAACCCGATAACTCGAGGTGATCTCCATCATTGAGGATATCAAATTTGGAAAAGGGTATGTAAAAGTCGGAAAATCCGGCCAATAAATCACACTTACTCACCAGAGGGCAGCTTTTGACAGCACAGCATGGAAAGCTAGCTCTGCTTTCGTAGCGTTTTGTGTCAAGGAGATCTTAATTTCGGCATGCACAAGCGTCGGGCGGTTTGTCAGCGATAGCTGAGCTTCTTGTCTTCATTATCAGCAAGGTGTAGAGCGTCGGACTTGCGATTCAGATACTCTCAGACAATATAATGCTGCACCTGGTGTCCCAGCACTTTGACTAAGATCAGATGACGACTGAAAGTGACCACAGGGCACACTGATCTTGTAAAACAAGGGCGACTCACATCGGCGAGGATACTGGCGCTACACCATCGGCATTATGAACGTAAGAAGTTGTCCAGGGCCTTGCAGTAGCACAACGATCTTTAGAAACTATGCCACAATGATGATGATGATGATGATGATGACGATGATGATGATAGGCTATGAGAGCATGATTATTAATATGAAGCGCGTATGATTGTCACAGGGTTGCCACGAGGCGCTGATCAATCGGTCAGACACATATTTACAATATGTCGTCGGTTTGCCGTTGTCGCTCCTCGTCTTCATACAGGTGAGTCACATTTGTTAATACTATCACTCATGCTAACAAGTGGCTAAAGTAATTTAGCGAAGGCCGCATCGAATCCGTGGGGGCAATCTCGACTGCCAAAATCTTTGGGCAGTCCCCGAGCTCGACTCCCAATGTTCCTTGGGTCCCCAAGAGTCTCCACCTCAAATAGGACCTTGATCCATTCAGCCGTGTTTGCACAACAAAGCAGCTTCCACTGACAGACGCCCGGGATCATCGGTCGCAACAGTCCATGTCTTGTGCATTCGATGCGGCCTAATAAGTGTAGTTTTGCCGACTATTTTATGGTAGCGGAAGGCCCAGAAATCTGATGCCGGATCGACCGCCCCTTTCCGACAGTTCGCGTGCTAATAATAGTCTTCTCCGAACTGCGCCGTCTGCTTCGTTGACAAACTCGCGCCACAGACACTGCCGTCATTGCTAATGTGACGTCGCATCTGAAAAATTCATAGGTATACACGTGGAGACCGGACCGCCCCTGCAGGTTTTGCGTTTCTGCAGATTTTTCGCACAAAAGTGACATCATTTCAACCGATTTTTGAGGTGTCTAGAGTATCAAATTAACCATACTGACGAATTTTGTTGAATCTTACATTGCAATTTGCTTGCTTTGCAATGCCATTTTGAACTTTTTACATTGTAAGTTATGAAAAAATGTTTACTATAGAATCCTTGGGATCGGCTCGTATCAGACCCACCATATTCTAAGTGATGCTCCTGAATTCTGCAAGGAAACTCCGTCATGTGAGTTTAGCCAGTTTCCCCATACTCTCTGTAGGTGACTCGGTGGTGCAGTGGTTAGCGTCACGGCTCGCAACTCATAAGGTCGTGAGGTCGACACCTGATTGCCGCACTCTGGGCAGCAGCTGTGGGCTAAGTGCATACACCCACTTGCCCAGTGATGTTCGAACAGTTAACGACTGCGATGTCCGCCACGTAACGGTTTTGGACAGACTGCTTACGCTTCAATTCGTGGATAATCACGTGGGTGGCAGTTAGAACGGTGTGATCCCTTGACAACGCGTGCCATACCCGAGCGCTTCTGTGACGAGGTTCCCTCGTGTAGAAGCGCTATATCAAGTGTCCTCTATCTTTGCCTTTACCTCTAGCTAGTACGACTGCACATAGCTTTCGTCTTTCACATTTCATGTCGGTTCCGTCCCCCAGGTTTCTACGCCTGTGGACCCAGTACTTCAAAATGACGGCGGAATTGGATCATTAGTATAGGGCGTGTAGGTAGACAAATTATATTCTCTTTTACTAAGCCATTCATCTACTTTTGGTGACTTGTCTAAATTCACCAGTATAGGACCTACACGACAGAACTGACCACGGTATCATGGTTTTACCACGGCACGACTACCATGGTTCAACCATAGTAGAACTATGGTTCACTTACCATGGTACAAGCATGGTTGTATCATGGAACTCTTATACTAGTGAAATGGAGAGGTCAGCGGAAGTATATAAAGCATAGATAACATAGATATATTTTTGAATTATTTACACATCCTATGATCAACAGACGGACAATGGTGTAACAATGCCTGGATGGACTTAGATGCAGAAAATTAATTATCGTCAATTTTCCGAGCAGATTGAGGCGGCGATTGTGTGGACAATACTGGGATGGACATCCATCTGTCGGTTGTTCTGTTCGGAAGCTAGTATGACTGCACATAGCTTTCGCCTTTCGTCGGTGATGCCTCGCTGCTCATTATAAACCGCTGTACGATGGATGACCCGCTCGTTGACAGGCCTGTCCTGCCTCCCTCCCAGCACGCTGACAGACATTGCGCGCTGTCCATCGACGATCGCGTGTTTCGCCGCTATTAAAATATTAACGCGCCGGAAACGGAATAATGATTTAACGCGTTAGCTCACCGCTAGGCGTTGTTGGCCGCAGCCCATCATGCCACCGTCATCAGCACGCAGTGACGACCGGCCGTCTTCCACAGCTGCTAGTTTTGGCGCCTCATATACGCCACGTGCTACCGCATTCCGTCTTTCCGTATCTCTGTCCGTCAGTAAAAGAGGTAAAGATAAGGTAAGGGACGCTAGCTAGCGCCTCTTCATGAGACAACCTCGTCACAGAAGCGCTGAGGTATGGCACGCGTTGTAAGGGATCTCACAGTGTTACCTGCACACCCACGCGTTTATTCGCGAACGGTATGAACCATTCCTTTGCCTTCTCAACTGAAGCTGGTCCTCATTTTACCGACCCCGGAGGGATGGAAGGCTGAGTCGACCTAGTTGGCTGGATACATACCTAGATGGTTTACCTGTCCGAATACGGTCACCCATCCAAGTACTCACTGGGCCTAATGTTGTATAAGTTCGTTGATCAGACCAACGCCGTTAACCACTACACCACGTCGCCAACTGTAGTAGGGTTTAACGTTCATCTCGACACAAGAGTACGCTCTTGGTCATTTGGGAAACAACCAACCCGACTTACTTCACTGGTGTAAACCAAAATCCAGCAGAAACAAAGTTAGAGCAGAAAAACCGATACAGTTTCGACAAAACTATCAGCATTACACCTATAAGTGGCCTAAGTAATTTGGCGAATGCCGCATCGAATCCGTGGGGAAATCGTGTCTCCCGTCTAACACGGTGTTTCTTGGGTCCCAAGGAGTCTCCACCCTAAGCAGGACCTCGATCCGTTCAGCCGTGTTTGCACAGCGAAGCAGCGTGACAGCAAACTGACAGATGCCCGAGATCATCGATCGCAATACTCCGCATCTCATGCATTCTATGTGGCCTAATAAAATTAAAGTCTGCAGGTTTGGTTCTTTTTTACCCTATCCTAGCATCAGAATAATATGTTTAAATTCAAATTGTCGTTCAGATTATTTTGTAAGCCGCGCTGTAAGCGTATGGGATTTTTGTCTGCTTCCGAGTTTGACTGAGAGTATTAACGGTTTTCAGTAATTTCTTAACGATTAAGGTTTCTCAGAATCTCGACGAAATGTTGTATGTACGTTTAAAGTGACGTTGTTAGTCGCCAGTAACATGTCTACTCTATCATAATCTTTCCCCATCGGAGTCAAGGAGACAGCTACAAATCCGTGACCAACGTGTGAGACTAGCAAGGCGCCAGCCAAGTCGCCTACCGGATTGTAGAAAGTGTTTGTATGATTTGTGTACGGCAGGTCGTTGCGCTCGTGCTGACGTGTGCGCTTTTGCGCTGGGTCCGGCGCAAGCAGTCAGACTACTGGTGGTACGTAACGGAGGAGTGCGAGTGACTGATGACGTCATGATGACGTCACGACAGGTGCCCCCCTCCGCCGACGACCTTGCAACAACTGCAATCTCTCGTTATTTAGCCTACTACTTGCTACTTATGATTGACTGATTGTTAATTATTGTTATCGTTAGCGTTATCGTTATTATGACTCTTGCAGACATCCAATGCTTGATACGTTGCTGGTGATGACGTTGCTGGTGATGCTGGTAATAATGATAATAGCAAGAAGCCAAAGTAATTTGCCGAAAGCCGCATCGAATGCGAGCATTGTTTCTATACTTTATAACTGGATAAATTTTCCCCATTTTTCCCCACTTCGTAGAGGGTTCGAGACCCGGGGTTCTCAAAAGTTTCTACCCTGAACAGGACCACGATTAGTTTAGCCGTTTTTGCACAGCGTAGCCGCGTGACTGGCAGACACACCACGCCACGGGATCATCGGTCGCAATAGGCCGCATTATGCACGTTGTGAATTCGATGAGGTCTTGGGTTCAAAATGGGAACTACTTCGCACAGGTAGTAAACATAAAGTAGTGAGTAACCGAGAAAGAGAGCTTGAAAATAGTAATGAGGGTTTTAAAGTGATGATTAATGAGTACATTTACGCCCCAACGCCTCACTCTGGACATCTCCGTAAGGATTATTTCGTAGACAAATGTTTTGGGCAATTAACTGTACTGATATAAGCAACCAGACTCGCAACAGCCAATAGAAAATGCACACAAATAATTAACCTTGTGACAAAGTGACATTTTAAAAAAAAACTCACGGAAAATCTCAAACTCCAACAGGCTCTGCAGTTGTACGAACGTATGAGTGAAGTCCCTATATCGGATGCCTGTGGTAACCTTATCCGTTTACACGGTGATTGGTGATGAAAGTTGACAGCTGAAACTTTTGACAGTCCTGTCTGCAAATATATGACACTTGAATTTGTTTGCTTCTTAGTCGACTACAGCGCACTATAGTTTTGTACGCAAAGCAAAAGTTACGTGATAACATTAACCCATTTCTCGCACCTGTTCTGTTATTGCTTATTATCAACCCGAAGCGCTATTTCTGATTAAAGTAAACAAAACATCTGTTTGAAAGACCATTCGACTGTCGTTCTAGTAAGCAGTTAATTATTATGAACACTAAACGCTGTCGTTTCAGATAGTTTTTTCCGTTGTTGTAATTGCTGATAAGTCGGATGTTGAGAATTCGATTTGCGATAGTGTCTGCAGTTAGCGCTGAAATGTTCATTTACGACTCGCTGAGGAGAGTGGTGGCGTAGTGGGTAAGGCATAAGTGGGTAACGGGTTCGACTCCCGGCCCTTTCACCGGCAAAGCCATATATGGTTGAGGCTTTAGCCCCAATGAATGTTTGCACCGTATTAAGTCGAGTTGCTGTGTTCGCCATAGACTCCTCATTTCCCCACCCGGAGCCACCCGGCATCGGCTTTTGGCTGTTCCACGTTCATGTAACGACACGTGGCAAATTGTTTACAGACGTATGTTTCATCGGGTAATATACACCGTGGGCCATAAAAAAAATCTGCCGCTTTTATTTTGGCTTTGACTTTGTCAAACGTTAATCGATCCTAGAAATTCCTTTTCTGCTGGAAAGCGTATGAAATTAGCAACAAAACCCATGTAACATTTCCCACCATTCATTAAACAAACTGCTGAACTACTTTGGGAAGTCAGAAGTCCTGACTTGTTGCTTAGTTTTGTTAGGTCTCATATATGTTCGTATTCCTACTTATGTGCCACAGCTGTTTTCTGTGCCAAGCTGTTAATATGTTGATTAGTAGAATGCAGAGAATTACGAATATGCATTAGCCGATCTATTCATTTTTCGACCTTTACCTCTGTCTAGGAAAGCCTAAAAGTGCAAGACGTCCCTCAGTTCCACGCACCACGTGCCGCATGTCGCAGGTACTGCAAATCTGTAACATTCAAGAATGAAACTTTAGCCATTAATAGGCCTATCTCGTTCAATGTTCAACTCCTTCAGTACACGTTCATTGGCTTCAGTGATCTCTCGATCAGTCATCTATATTCCAAGTATTTTTTATCAGGAAAACGCCTTTATTCCATTCCGTTAGCTGATACATATTCGCATTTCGTTGACGCTAGAACGAGCGCCGCGTAGTACGAATGAGGGACCACGTGTCGTGAAATGTCGAATTACATCCGTGCCCCGAAATCAGTGACGTTAAAACGACACATTGAGAAAAAAAACTGTCCACTATCACGACTCACGATTATTTGCGTCGCCATGCACCGTTTTGTGGGTTGCATATAAATATACCAGCGTCCTTGGTGATGGAGGTATGTTGTCCTACTAATTAGCTCACGCGGTCATGCCAGATGAACGTATAATAACAAGACGTTTTCAATAAGTGAGTTATTATGTACATGCACTTGTAAAGCGCACTAAAGTCTAAAATGAGCCACTGGGCACTCTCGAGTGATGTACTGAATCTACAAATGCCCACACATATAGATGAAAACCAGCTGCTATAGTACTATACAACACTCTTGTTGAACTATATTCTAGGCACATTATAGGTCCATCAGATTGGGTTTTTGTCACACTGGCACCCTTACGCTGTGCTTAGCCTAGAGGCGGTTGCCTACAGTTCATATTGTAACACAGTGGAGTGGTTCTGGTGGGATTTAAGCTATCTCAGTGGCCAACTGGCTACCTTCAGTGCTTTGACGCTGTTGGTTGGGTCATCTGACTTGTAAAAATCGTCCCCAAAATGGCCTAAAAGTGTTGAGTGGGACGTTAAGCCTCTACACACCCACACCCCTTCAAATAGCCTCGGCTGCACCCCAGACCACGCCATGTGCCATGGGAGCTTCTCTACACACCCTAACTGGTGCGGAAAGGGCTCGTTGGTTACTTCTTACCATTCTTCTGCCGGTTGTGGACGCCAATGGTTGCGACATAGCTCGTGTCTTGTTTTCGCTGACATTGTTATATAGCTGCCGTATTGTAACAATTGAACTTGTGCTGTACAGTGCACATTATATGATTAGGCCTATATGATCGCGCAACGCCGCGAACGATGATTATTTATCTCAGTGTATATTGTTCTGTGTCATTTGTGTGTCTGTCGACCAAGCGTTATGCGTTAAGTTTCAGCAAACGTGATGTTACTGACTTCCTTATATTAAAAAGATACAATTATTAACGCAAAAATTTTAAAAAACGTTTTCTTGTTATAATCGTTCTTATGGTATCCAGTCAACTCGGGTCCAAAAAACCTAACCCTAAATCATAACTCTAAGTCATAACTCTAAACCTATAACCCTCACCTTGATCCCAACCCTTGGGAAGGATGTTAGTTCTAAGTTCATCCCAGTTCACTTGGGGACGAATTGACTGCCACTCGTTCTACTTAGCCACGGATAACTACGCGTAAGCTGTCACGACATTTTCACATTTTCCGACTTCCTTCATTAAGCTGGGATTGGAAACCTGGTAATCAGCAAGTTGGTGTTGGAAAGCACAGCGCGCATCTTAGCTTCTGCATCTCCACCCTGCACTTCAGTTGCCATGACAACATCCGACATCGTCGGTTTTACGGTGACGGGCAATGACGTAAGCCGTATGCCAGCGCCCAGTGCGCGTTATCTTTGAAGCAATCGACGCGCGATTACGAGTTACGACGACGATCATGATGCCAGAGATGCACGCAATACCGAGGTCGATCGCAACACCGCGTAACAGCTTCCGACTGAGTTCATGACAGTAGCTTCGTCAAATATTAACAGATTTCCCAAATCCTTTCACAGCTAAAACAAAACTAGTATGATATTCCCAACAGCACTTTAGTTTTACATTCGGCGAATCCAGAGATTTTATTAAAAACAGGTTAAAATTTGATGTAACTACCGTCATGAACCTTGTGACGGTATTTTCACCAGAAGACTGTAATCATCATTTCTTCAAAGCGCAGTTGACAAAACGCAACCACGACAATTAGTAAGAGACTAATACATGTCTTTAAAAAGTAGTTTTTGTGTGAAATTATAACATTATCGACTACAGTATTTCTTGAATCCGCGCATTACTCCGAACGCCGGTCGCTGATGAGCGAGGACGCAAGGCCTGCTACTCGACACAGTTGAACAAGTTTCTGAGTAATCGACGACTGAGAGTTGTCGATATCAGGCGTACGTACAAACGTCTCGGAACTGATAATGCGACGATCCTTCGAGGTCAATGCAATCCAGCCCGCCCGTACGCAATATGCATAACGCAGTATTGATCTAGTCACTGGATGCGCATCCCGTACCTGTCTTGTGTGATAGATTCTGGGCGCATAAGACTGCTCGCTCTGCTACGTCGACTCGATGAAGCAACAAGATAATGATTTCGGTTGGATTTAATGCATACTACATTCATCATCATAATAATCGACCCAAGGTCCAAAGGAGACTGACGTTCTTTTGATTATCTGGTTCCATTTGGTTCCTCAGCTCATAGACCAGCTTTGCACCAGTCTCTGATATCATCTGTGCGCCGTTCTACGCTGTTCTTTCCCCTTTTGATACCAAAGGCCATCGATTCGATCTTCAGACCGAAATTCATTCTACATGCCTATGCATGTAGCTGTGTACCAACTGTTGCTGTCTCACATAATTCATATCATGTTGTATTATTGTAACATGGTGGAGTGATCCTGATGAGAGTTAAGCCTGATCTCGACAACCAAAGGGCTTCCTTCAGTGCTTTGATCGACACTGTTGATTGGGGTGTAGGACGGGGGGAATATGTCCAGGGGGGGAAATGTCCGGCTCCCGTTGATTGGGTCATCTAAGTGTCCAGTGGGACGTCAAGTTTTTACTCATTTAACTCGGGTATGTTTTCTAGTTGGCATTGTGGATATTCGTATTAGTTTTCTATAGAAACTCAGCCCGTACCTGCTGAGGGACAATACTGATAAGATGTTGCGATCGTCAGAATATCTCAGCTGAGACTTATTCCTTCTTTTCGTGAATTGTTAATTTTCTACTGTTTTACTGTGTAACATTGCGCGAAATTTCACCAGAGAATCGACGCTTTAGAAGTCGATCGAGCGTTTCATGAGAACGAAATACAACGAAGCCAATAAAATAATCGCTACTCGTTAACGACCGACGAACTGCACATTCGATGTAGTTGTAGTGCGAGGCCTGGTAAAGTTCTTACGCTAGCGGTCCGCAAGTAGCGTGCTAATTATTGTCAGCACAGTACGAGTATCGTATCGGCGACACTTCCCGACTTCGTGGATGAACATAGTGAAGTGCTTGTTTGTCGATGTCTGTAACGAGAAACGTAGAGATGTACGATGTCTAGAAATATTGTACTGTCGATCAGTCGGTAAAAAATATGTTTTTGTTCGCACCTAGCAAAGAATGCAGATGACGCGGAAACATGTAAAAAATCGGTCAAACGGTGTGATCTCTATGGGGGCGCCAGGAGGTAAAAAAAGAACCGGTGTAAAAATAGGCCTAGACACGTGGATCGACAAATTCATGTATATGTAGCCCACTCCCCGTAGGGGCATGGGCACCAAATTTTGCATGTGGGGTGACGTTCCCGACGTAATTACACTCGTCAAATTTGATATCGATCGATGTAGGAATTTTTGTTCCCTGAGGGTCTGTCGCTTTTCCATCTGGTGTGAGGCCACGGCGCATTTGTGACATTTATGATTTCTTTGCGCCGCATATAAATGTACTTACTTACTTACTTACTTACAAACAGTATCATCACTACCGTGCTGCACTGTGATGCAGAAGAAGACGGAATGTATTATGTCAACTGATGTGGACACATATTAGCTATTATGGTAACAAAACATAGTGGTGGGCTGCCAGAAAAGCGTAATGCTCATCTAAGCTGGCCGCCCGTAGGCTAATAAAAATTACCGAGAAAAAAATTAAAGACAAGAGGCTCATAAAACATAAAAAATGCAATAATAACATTGTTTATTTTTCCAAATGTACGTGTGCTGACTGTGACGAATCTTTTTAATTTTGACTTCAATCTCTTAACTAAACTTCCATGACGGCAATCGGCCGATGTTCAAACAGGGAAAAATGGGGGACAAATACTTAATATCTACCGCATGGCGTTTAAATTAAAAGTCAAAATTCACATTTACTGCAAAAATAATTTTAAACAAACGTTTATACATTTATATTGGATACAGGTAGACGTATAAAGTTGCTAAAAGTATACAGGAACAGCCGAATTTCACTTTTTGGTCAAACGACGCCGAACAATTAATCGCCCGCAATGTGTGACAAGCACCTGTCACTGGACACGCACAAGCGGAAGTTATTGATGTGTCTTTTCGCTCAGTACCGACAGTGACGGATACTCTCTCTCGTCTCTATGCAGATTTTTGTGATTTTAGCTCCATATACAGATGTTTTGACTTGCTTACTTATTTCCTTATGTGACTATACACCGTGTCGTTCGACACATTTTCGTAGTTCTGGCATAATTTATGTTGTCATTTTAAGTAACTAAAAAATAAAAAGTACCATCACTACTTCTTGCAATACGCTACGTAATGATGACGTAAGTTAGATGTCATCAAAACGCCGTTTTCGCGCGCTACAATAGAGTTGCTGAAAAGCGCCAGAGTTCATTTCACCTACTGTGGCCTCAAAATTCGCCAGACTTAAATCCTGTTGACTACAGCAAGTGGAGCATTCTGCAAGAGAAAGCGTACAAAACACGCATCACTTATCTCAACGACCTCAAACATCGCATCAGAACTGAGTGGGCCAAGCTAGATCACGCCGTCACGGTCATTGCTGCAGCTGTGCGTCAGCGGCGTCGTCATCTTTCAGCTTGTGTCAGGACGGCGGTGGTCGTTTTGAGCACTGCTTTTAATTTTGACATGAAGCTTTTGAAGCCTTTGTTGACTAGTTGAATCGAACAGTTCATATTCCGGTCTGATTTTTTGTCATTTATGACGTTGAGTGTTGTAATACATGACGATCGTTTAATTTACAAGGTAAAGTAATGATATTGTTTAGGTGTGACGGACATATGTTGTGTTAGTTTGGTTGTGCATAACCTTAACGATATTTCGTGCAAAAATTACAACTATTTATTTGTTTTTGCCAAACTTATGCCTGAAACACTATTGGTTCCATTTTTGGGACACGGTGTATCTCGGCCATCACGCATGGTAAGTTTCAGCTTACTTCCATCATTCCATGTCGCTTTGTAAGAGATTTCTTCTTTTTTTGTTAATTTGAAGCTAGCAAGAAAGACACTTGTACCAATTAGCACACATGTTTCCTGTCATTATCGTTGTTTCTTATACAAAAGACAGCAAGATCTTGAAGGGAAACATTATTGTTTTAAAGCAAATATTTTCATGAAATTTTCCGATTTTAGACTGTTTACTAAAACATTATATTGAAATCAGCGTTAATATTTACAAATTAAATGTTATTAAACTGTATCCGAGAGGAGAGAGGAGCACAAACCTGCGAGCCTCCGCTGTTTTGCAACCGTGACGTGACCTTGAGATTAACCCCATGACCTTGAAACTCGAAGGTGACCTAGATATTCTAAAGATGTACCTTCATACTGAAAATGAAACTGCTAGCTTAAGGCATTCAAAACTTAGAGCTTGAATTGGAAAAGAATACGAAAATGTGTCTCAAGGTCAAAGGTTAAGGTCAAATTGTCAAAAGCTCCGAATTACTTCGAGTGTTATCGTAACAAATATTCTGATCAAGCCCCAGCACTTTCTGACCAGTAGTTCTGGAGTTGCACGCTACAGCTTCTGCGCTGCCGTGACCTTGACCTTAAACCCACGACCTTGAAACTGAACCGTAACCTAGATATTCTGAAGTTGTATCACCATACCAAAAATGAAGTTGCTAGCTAAAGCCATACGAAGGTATGACCTGAGCTGGAAAAATACGAAAATAGCTCTCAAGGTCATAGGTCAAGGTCAATTGTCACCAACTTCTAATCACTTCCAGCGTTCACTATGGGGCATATTCCTACCAAGTTACATCAATTTCTGATCAGTAGTTTTCTTGATTTTGTGCGGACAGACACTCACACGCCGGCAGAAACAATACCTGCTCGTAGCATGCGCGCAGGTAAATATACTTTGCAATGGCCCGAATGTAGTAAACAAGGACATCTTCTAAAATATAAAATTTTCACGATAACGTTTTATGAGACAGTTTTCGTCTATCTCTCTAAACCGATTGCGCATAAAACTATGTCTTCTTCTGTGTATCGAGATGGGTGATAGGTCATAAACATACAATAGGCCTACAGCACAGAACCGGCGTTGATACTTTTCCATTTTATTCTCGCAGCTTACAATGCTGTCTCTTAGGCGCGGCTCCGCTCAGCTTCTGTATATGAGCTTAACACTTTTACTGATATTTGTTCAAGGTGTTATAAAGCACGCCATCTCTCTACGGTCGCTCTTCCTTCCCAGCATCTGTTGTTCAGCAGCTGTAGCCTGGTCAGCTCGGCGCTCTGTGCTGTAATTCTAGCCTCATCTGACGAGCTGCATACAACGACATCCTGGCTTGCACAATGCGTGACGTCAAACTAGCCAGGTAGGCTATTCAGCAGCAGCAGCTGGCTGGGTTTCATGTTGCCAGCGTGTTCATGTCACAGCCAGTAACTTAATAATTGACTATGAGCAGATTACTGCTCGTCTCGAAAAATAAACAAATGTTTACACTGCATCCATCGACGACATCAGACAAAAACAATGCACTGCGTTGAAGCTCCGAACACACTCTCGATAGCTAACGTATTTCAAGAAGTCAACGACTGTTTTTTTCTCGGATAGGCCTACTCGGCTGGACGATCTAAACGTGCATATTAATGGGCAAGACGAGTCGGTAATAAATCCGTCAATGTCAAAACTGTTAATCTTAACAGATGACATTTTTGTTAGAAACCGGACTGTGTCTTTGACAAGACACAGGACTTATTCTTATATATCTGACATCTCAAGGGTCAGAGAGGGCCGGGAACTAAGTATCTTGGAATATGTTTTCACAGATGAGAAAGGTGTAGTTTATAAGGTTGAATGTACAGCACAGCTTGGAAAGGGCGATCATGCTTGTCTAGAGTTCAACTATCTGACGAGAGCCGATATCAAGTCTACCTGTGAGAGAAGACGTAACTAGTGGAAGGCGGACTACAGTGCCATAAAAAGCGACCTACGCAACTTCAATTGTGAGAGAGCATTGAAGTATAAAGATGTCATCATCATCATCATCATCACTTATTTGTCATAAAGCAAGTACAAACAGTTACATGGACACCGATACGCGTGACTGGACAGCAAGGCACATAGTGCACTTACAGCTGCCCCTAGT
>Ga0126335_1000633_pt1 | contig 17498 bp, 11 predicted proteins | sample OlaspJWI45metaG_FD_108409 | JGI IMG/M metagenome (GOLD analysis project Ga0126335, IMG submission 108409) | Marine gutless worms symbiont microbial communities from Oahu, Hawaii - Olavius sp. 1 OAHU.JWI-45 metaG | ecosystem: Host-associated > Annelida > Digestive system > Unclassified | place... | reverse complement strand
TTGCTGCACATCTTGGCACACGTTATTTGCTAATGACAATGATACTTTGACAATATATACGTTATAAACTTATTAACACTTTAGAAATGGTGTGACTATAAGAAATAATAATACAACGTGTCTGAAAACGAGAATATGCTTGTAGAACTTCATTTGACATAAGTTACAAAAATTTACAATCAGTAGGCAACACGCTGCAAATCGCGGCCCCGCTAGAACGAAATCCCATCGTAACGAAAGCCCAACAGAACGAAAACATGTGTCCCATTAGATCGAAAGAGGCTTTCGTTCTGACGGGATTTCGTTCTGACGGGCCGTACCCTTTCCAACAAGGTATAGCATGACCAGATCGTAATCAAAACATTTTTAATTCTTACTCTTTATTGGTTCAGTTTCTTCTATTCTAATAAAATAATTTAAACTAATCATTTATTTCGGACTGTCCTCCTGTTAGCGGACTTAGTTACCGGAACTAAATTTAGCAGAAGCTTGTTGGTCCGCCAACGGTTTTCAAAGTTAGCGGAACCGCTAATGCGCAAACAAAAATGTCAGCTTCGATAATTAGCAGTTAGCGGAACTGTGCCCACCGCTGTTCAAAGGTCCCAGGTCCCACCCCTGGTGACTGGTGACAGTTAACACAATAGTCAATAAAATGTGAGAAAAAATATGACAGAAATACTACAGCAGATAAATATCTGGTAGGTTTCTTGCAGTAATGTAACAACAAACTAGTATGCCAAGTGAAAGTGTAAAACATTTCAGTCTATTATTGCACATAACAAAACTGTTATTTCTGTATATCATGTATAAAATTTCTCGTAATATGATACAAAGACACAGCATACTTCAGAGTCTAACATATATCATCATGACAGCTGTTCTCATCATTACAAACGACAGAACGGTTTCTGGACTAAATTGATTGTGAAGAGCATAACAACAGTTGCACGTCACTTCATACAGAGCAGCTCTCAGCAACTCTTCACGAAACCATCAGTTAACACAAAAACATTTCTAATTTGAGTTCTAACAGCAACACAGACTCTGCTGTGGCTAGCCAGTATTACTCACTATCAATGCACGCCATACAATAATAATACCAGCAGTAGTAACTGTCATAAACCATAATAATTCATTGATTCAACATTATAACTCAAAACTAAACGTGTTGAACAACAACACAAATAAGCAATATGTGGCACAGACAACAAATTAACAAACGAGTAGACTGAGGATGCCAGTGAATACGACCAGCACATCACAACGGACGACGTAACAAGGAAGTCCAAACCAGCTGAACCTCCATGCCCTCACAGCAAAATCATCATCACCACTATGCAATAACGACATAAACCACACAATTACACAGTATCACACACATGGCTTGTGATGTCAGCAATGTACTGGCGAGATTAATTAACATCTCAAATCAACCGATAACAAACACCCCACATGTTAGCAGATGCACATGACATTATACACGTATATACACCATGGGCCATAAAAAGTGCCACTTTTGTTTTGGCTCTAACTTCGCCAAATGTCAACCGATCTTTACAATTTTTTTCACTGCTGGAAAGAAGATAAAATTTCCAACAAAACCCGCGCAACAATTCGCACCTCACCTTAAATGTGCTGCCGCACTACCTTGAGAAATTCGGAAGTTCAAATTTGTTACATATTACAAAAAGATACAGCTTTAAAAACTTATCAGACCACATAAAAGGAAATATTTCACATTATACAGCTGAACTGATATTGATATTGTTCAATAGTTGTTCAAAATGTCCACCATTCAACAAATGCGTTGTCAGTGGTGCACTAGTCCATGCCACGCTAAATATTTAGCAAGCTCTGCTTCAGTAGGTCAACGTTATGCATCCACGACTGAAAAAACTTGCTGCTAGACAAATTGCTAGACCTCATAAACCAGACTGAGGTATGACTTGTTCTGTGGCCTCCGATTTTGTCAAAAGTAAAAGGTCTTTCCTGATTGTGAAGTCGTACAATGATCTGAGCTTGGGGTGCATGAGCACTATCAACATTTATGTCTAATTACTGAAAGCCATTTGCTATTTCAAAGAATATGTAATGGGAGCAAAAAACAAAATTAAAAAGTAAGCAAGTAATGAATAAGTACGCTAAATGCATGAAAATGGGTGCATTCACTAATCAATGCATTTCATTCACAATCTGTACACACTAGCAGAAAATCTGGACTTTTAATTATCCCAGGCGGTGCGGCAACATATTCTGGGTGCGGTGGGTATTATTACATAGGTTTTGTTGGAAATTTCATGCCTTTCCAACAGTGAAGAAATTTTGAATAACTGGCAAAGTTAGAGCCAAAATAAAAGTGGCACATTTTTTTGTAGCTCACAGTGTATATATACATATATACAGTCAGATGCATTAATCAAGTTGTCAAGTGCAGCTAGTTGACTTGTCATGAAGAGACCAACCATAATAAACATTTGCTATGTTTCTACAGACACAAGTATATGTACATTGTGTATGCAGCTGATCCAAGTTGACTGCACTTACACATAGCTACATTCAACCATCACTGTGACACAACAGAACAGAACAGAAGCAAATCAATCAAACACAAAAGACAAACAAAACATTCGAGCAGCAGATGATCTGACAAACAAAAACAGTCAAAACACTATGATATCCAACGCAGTCAACTTAACTTGCACTGCCACATAGTCAACCACGTCTCACTATACTTAACCTGCAGCCTTATTCAATGCAATTCGATCACTAACTAACTAAAATTACATAACTTGCAAGATAATAAATACCACTGATGCTTCAAACATCAAATTAAACTGTATTTACAAAAAAGCATTACAAGTGAGACAATCCTGTGTGTTCGTAACAAACACATCACAAAATTAAATTTATTTCAACAAATCCTAGATACTAATGCAACATTTTAAATAAAATTTTAATCAAGCCAATATGGCAATTACATTAATGATATTCTAAAGTGGATTTAATAAACTGTTAAAAAGTATCTCAGGCAATACATACATAATAGTGACATACAATCATAGACTGTCATTCACACAGAGTCTGCACTCAGACATGAGCCTAAGATGCTGAGTGCATTTCAACATCAAACAAGATCACTCAAGATCACGCAATCTCACCATCTTGATGAACTTGCCACTTCTGAGGACCAGCGGCACAACATAGATTAGTTGTCAACAGACAGCTCACACCACTGACCTGCAGGCAAGCAAAGTCAGCCACTGTGTCTGTATATACAGTCAATGTCACTGTATGTAATCTGCTTAGATAGACAGACTGTTACCACATTAACGTAATATGCCATTTATATTTTTGTGCAAAATTTTGGTTCTGTTTGGAAAAACTGAGAAAATTTGAAAAAATATGTTGAGATATCTTGCACAAAATTCTGGTAAGTAAATTGTTGTACATAGATGTAAAGATACAGATATCTATGGCCTACCTAAACAAGCATATAAAACTGGACGTTTGTAATTTGTAACATGTAATGCTGAACTAGTTTTCTCTTTCTCTGATGTTTGCTTGAACAACGGCACCTCATTAACATAATGAGGTGCCGTTGTTCAAGCAAACATCAGAGAAAGAGAAAACTAGTTCAACATTACATGTTACAAATTTGCAGCCATACACAGAGTTTCAGTTCAGCATGCATGTCACAACAGCATCAAAAACAACAATACAACGCAATACCACACCATATCATACAAGTGTGTGGCATTAACACCATCAAAGAACCGACAGAGCTGACCCAGCATGCACGCACGCACTTCACTGCCTGATAGACACAGCACATCATGCATGACATGATGTGCATCTGCTGCAAATGGCAACATACAACTGTACATTAATACGGCAGCATCTTATTGCAAAGTCCGAAATAAAGAAATCAGAGAGAAGACATCAATGCAGAAATTGGAACTAATCATCAAGCAACAAAGTTCGGACAATCTTGCAGATAGATGATAGTAGGCTGGCAAAGCAAGTGGGGAGGCATTGGTATGATGCAAACAGAGATGCACTAAATTGATGTCAGTATGTGTCACAAGCACTGACACAACAAGCATAACATGATGTGCATCTGCTGCTGTATTTCACCAACAACTCAGCACTGCACAATGGCATCAATGACCCTTTCTAGTTTATTCACATGCAATTAAACCGAAATAATTGTTAAGTTTTAGTCATATAAAAAGCTAGAGATTCACAATGCTTTGTTAAATATGACATCATAATATAGTATATAACACAAAAATGGTTGCAGCAAAGATGAAAAGATCCCACAAATTCAGCATTAAAAGTCAAATTATTTATGATATATTATCAGTAAGGGTACGGAACTAGCAAAGATGCAGCACAATAAAGACAGGTATTTACATAATATCTAAGCAATACATGAAATATTTAAATAGACTAAACTTAAAGTGTGTCCAGTAGTCCGATACCAATGTTATATGGCAGCTAGGCAGACAAACTGCTATCACTTGTGACAATCAAAAAAACACCATTCAGAAACAGCAACCAACCTACGGTGCTAGTGCAAGTGCAAGTCACACGTACCTGTCAACCTAGAAACCAATTCATTCATCAGTGACTGCTACTGATATCAGCCAACAAACAATGCAATACAGTATACTGCATATTTAGACACAGACATCATGAAGAGTTTCCATATATCAACAAGCACAACATGTGTGAGAATGACGTGAAATCACAAATGCAAGTCCGTGGCCTCAGACATAAACTTTTACAGCTCAATAACACATGCTGTATACATCTACTAATCACCACAACTCAAGTCACTGGTCTGTCACTCACACGGTGAAGTATGCAGATTGCAGATGGACAGACGGATGGCGAGAGAGCATGACGCAATCGGTCATCTATGCAGTGACTACAGATGGCCTGCATGATGGCACTCTGTCATTGTGCCATTTGCAATGTAGGTATAAAAAATTGAATTGCATATAACTCATACACAGGAAAGTCCCCGAAAGATGACACTCGTCAAAACTGAAACCGGAAGTAGAATTCTGCCGCCAGAGGGCCCGTTTCGAATTTCGTTCTTGGGGCATATCTCTGCCCCCGATCAAGAAACTTTCACAAAATTCGGTGGGTATATAGGTAATGAGCTCCCTCAAGGTCTATCTAAACACGTTTCCTTACAAAATCCAATTTGGAGGACGGTGGCCAACTACCACACATACAACATACCGGAGGTGAATTTTAACGTCAACTAGATCGCATTTATTCATGCTATATGCAGTGATGTCCTGTCACTACGATCGATGACATCTTCTTCTCAGTTCTTATATCAACCGAAACTCATTCATTACACTAAAATTATCCGCATTATCTGACTAATTTTCCAAGCACATAATAATAAAACAGCATTTGTTTACAGAATGGCAACATACAGCACTGTGCCATTTAGCCTAATTATTTCATGCCGTATGCAGGCCATCTATAACATTACTGACAGACATTAACAACAACAACATTCATGCTGCATGCATATGTTACCATTTGCTTTTGATGACAACTATCAGCATAAACAACAAGCTCATCAGTGACCATGCAATGTGCAAAGCACCCGACATTGTCAGCAGAGTGCCAAGCCATGTGCCACAGTGCAGCCCGCAGTGTCACACTCAATACATTTTAGGTCGCTGTGGGGACATGACACAGGCTACTGCTTATAGGTCGCACTCTTTCACAATATTAACAAGAGGCCAAAGTAATTTGACAACAGCTGCATCGAATGCACCACACACACTGCGCAGGATTCGCTAGCTGTAGCCATTCCTGTGATATGTAAGTGGTCAAAGAACTTAAAAGAAGGTCACGTGACCCTGCCCCAGATCCTCATATGATCCACTTTTGCATTGCTGTTGTTAGGGCTCCCAGCTCTCTATATGCCTGCAAATTTCAAGTCACCAGCTTCAGCCATTCCGAAGATAAAAGGGAGGTCCCAACACTCAGAATTAGGTCACGTGACCCCCGCCCCGGACCCCTTCTGGCCTACTTTTGCATGTTTTCAGGGCATGCAAAATTGAAGTCTATCTTCAGCCATTCCGGAGATATGAGGGGGTGCCAAAATTTAAAAGTGGGCCACCCTCCCATTTTTGTGGGGGATTAGGACCCATAGTACAATGTCTAGGCTCCCATGAGTGTTGACCCCAAACAGCATCTTGATCTGTTCAGCCATTTTTGCACAGCGAAGCCGAGAAGAACCACGGGACAGACTGTCAGTGACAGACACAGCGAACATCGGTAAGAATAGTCTGCATCTTACGCGTTTGATGCAGCCTAATAACACTGGCAGATCTCACTCCGCTGCAACATTTCTCTCATTCGGTACGTTTTTATTCAAATGCATCACCCGAAGTTGCTAAAAGTTAAAACAAACAATACATCGGTATTATCACTGCAATGAACTACAGCTACACGCCAACTTCCAGCTTTTGTTGTTTTGTAGTTTTTTGAAGAATCAAATGAAGAACAAGAGCTCAGCTATTGCAGAGATGGCGAGCGTCTTCTTGGTCAATTTCAATCATGTGACAAAGACAGAGTCACACGATTAAATCAAATAGTTGGAAACTCCCTCGTACGTGGTGGATTTTTATGGTACTACAACGTTATGACGCCCAGTCTGAACACAGCGGTAGACAGTTATGGTACCCTTGGGTGAATTCAATTCATGGTTGGCACCAAACAGCTCATTACTGGGTACAGACTAGGGCACCATAAGGTCATACTTGGCACGACAATTCTCGCGTGGTGCAAAGTTTGCACCACACAGTTCTTTCATAATTCATGTCAAAAGACAGTGCACTACATGCACTTACAATGACGTGAAATGTGATAAAGTGAACACATACATGTACATATAGAGCTATCAGTGACTGAAACTGTACAAATCTGATTATTATTCATATTGGCATTACATTTCGTAAAGTTATCGTCAAAGTAAGCTGTCTTTGTATGGACACCAGTGTGTACACCGTGTTCCCCAAAACTGCTCACCTTTTTTTATTTCGCTGTAGGTTTTTTTTACAAACATTGACCAATTTTTGTAATATTTGGCACACAGTATACTGATGTAAGTTGCAGCACCACAGTTACTTATTAGCTCCTTTAACTGCATAATGATGACTTTATTATTGCAGTCACGCATACTGAAAAATATCCCATTTTTCCACACAATTATTGTCCAACAGAGCTTAAATCTTACAATAACCTTCTCTTTCATCCACACAGGCCTTGGAGGTCACAAGCCTGGACCAGTAAACTTAGCAGTTTCATGCCACAGTAACTCAATTGTCTGATGCACACTGCCTTGCAGGAAGATGTCAGCATCACGGTAATGGCACAAGTGGATGAAGCATCTCCTGCAGCAGCAGTCGGCTCAACATCATGGTAAGATACAACAGTAAAAATCTTTCTTTAGTCAGATTTCATCATCACATGTCACATTTCAAAGTCATTAAAACAGATTTGTTGCTGGAACAAATCAGCCAAAATGGCCCAAAAACCAAAAAATTAATATTTCCCAAGGTAGTGTAGCAACAGTATGCAGGTGAATTCGACAGATCAGTAATTGTTGTGTTGTAAATTACTCCAGTATACTGTGTGCCAAATATTATGAAAATTGGTTAACATTTGTAGAAACTACTGTGAAATAAAAAATGTGAGTGTTTTTTGCAACATGGTGTACAATAAATAAACAAGTTCTGGACGAGTCGTGCATCACATTGGACATGGCAACTGGTACTGAGTACTGAGACAACGCGACACATCAGCATCACATGCATCAACCATGCAGCAAGCAGTGTCAACTGGACCTGCATAGTAGTCAACAGTAGACAAGTAGTGCAATGAAGCTATGTAGACATGTCAGGTAGTATGACAGCAGTGTCAGATGAGACAGACCTACAACAGTCTGCAAACACATAACACATACTCGTCACTCCACAATGACCTACATGATAACACATGCTTCACTAACTGCACAAGCAGCAATGTCATCAGCACAGCTGTCAGCAAGCAGCGCACAGCCAGGCTGTAATGCTTCGTGAATACTAATGAGCATGACTAATATTCATGTCATGTCTGATATGCTAGGTTAATGGCTATTTAACTATAAAGTCATAATTCCAAGTAAGTCAGAACACGAGCTAAAAGCGGATTTTCATGAGATAGTCGGCAAATACTGGCGAGTCATTTTTCTATGTTCACTTGACTTTATTTTACAGCTGAACATATTCCACAAAACAGCAGACTTCAGTTCACTAAAGCACATCTCAATAAATCAGAAATCTACCATCTTCGATACATGAATCAAAGACTCTTTACCAACAGCTGACATTCTAGCCAGTGTGACACCAGCATCCTTGCTCACATACAAGTGTTTGCAAGGGCGAGTGCCGGCATATCTTACCAGACTCTGTGTACCGACTTCCTCTGTCTTGGGTCAGTCTTGGCTCAGACTGGCTGATTGTGGTGATAGGCTTCTCGCATTCCCTTGCTTAATGTACTATTTTTATCGTAATGTCCAGTGAGGTCACTGATTTACATATCTGCATATGTATTGGTACCAGTCACTGATTGAACCTGTGTATGCACAGGCTGCATGCCGCAGCTGTGCTGCCGTAGCCTGCTGCGCCGCCACTAACCCAGTTTTCCGGCCATGTTGACGTTTTTTCACCTGTCTGCTACCGTATGACGAGAAGTCACATGACTGCCACTGTGTTCAAGCCGGGGGTGCGATTTTTCGACACTTTCAAGTGAGATGCTGTTGAATAAAGATCGACAGTGCTGTGAATCTCGGAGAGATGCCGAGCTCGAAGTTCATGCAGTGTGTGCTGTGGGTGATACGACTGATGAAGACCGTTGAGTCGATCTGCTGTGCTGTTTGCCACACTGTGACACTGCCGAGGCTGTCTGATGAATGATACGCTCACTACACTCGGTTTGAGTTCTGATTGCTACGAAGACTGACGCCAGCCATCACCAACAGTCCGCCACCTGTACTACGACGCCAGCAGTTTGTTCCGTCGGTGTCATTTACTACACATCTGTCGCAACACGTCTGTTGTTCAGCGCTTGCTGCTAGCCGCTAGCTACATCTTTCTAGTGACATTCTCGGTTTTACACTGTGCTACAGACTCCTTTTCTCCACTGCACCTCTTAGTATTTCAACAGACACTGTATTGAGCCTTAATTATCGTACACCTGTTACTAAAGTTATATTCTGGTTTCAAAGCTGTCTGTTGATAATTTCAAGATTTCCACACAGGCTAACAGATGAGTAGACCATAAGGAGAGAGGGTGACCTGCAACATGATAACAACCAACTGGTAGTACCACGAACACTTAACATCTATGTTCAGTCCTATACATCTGGTCCGGCAGCTTGGAACACTTTGTCGTCTGAGCTACATCACCCATTCCTCTCACCTGAGTTTTAGGCATTTACTGAAAGTACTTAGGCTTGATTCTGTGTCACCACGGGTGCCTTTGTGACGATTTTTCTAGTTGTGCGTCTTGAAATGTCTGTTTATTATGATTATTATTAGGTTGCATCGAATGCATGCTATGCATGAGATGCAGCTTACTGTTACCAATGTGTCCTGTGTACGTCCGTCCGTCGTCTGTCGTGCGGCTCAACTCGCCTTCACTGTGCAAAAACGGCCAATGGATCAAGATGTTGTTTGGGGTGAATGCTCTTGGGGGCCCATGGGACAGTGTTACACGGGGATCCTGATCCCCCACAGACAAGGGGAGGGGGCCTTTTTTAAATTTTGGGCCCCCCTTATATGGATGAAGCTAGCGACTTGAAATATTGCATGCATCTACATGGCTGCAGATCCTATCCAAAACTATGCAAAGTCCTGCGCATGCAGTGTGTGTGGTGCATTCAATGCAGCCTTTGCCAAATTACTTGGCCTCTTATTATTATTATCAAATCTACACTCTACCACAATCAGATATAGCCAAGATGACAGACATGAGATGACAAAACATACTCTACATCAAGCAGCACTAACCAGAGAGGGTCATTGACGCCACTGTCTAGAGCTGCCTCCATCATGCTGATACACAGCTTGTTCAGACTTGCATGTAAGTCCTCATTCGCTGCATTTAAATCACAGTCGCCTACTACAAACATATACAGCATATTTTCATTTCATTATATTGCAATACTGTGAGAAAATATAAACACCTTCAATTAAAGGTTATAAGCACTAAAGCCCACAAGTGACTAGAGCACAGAGCCACCAAGACAAGCAGAGTATGCTGTGGAAGATGTAGACAACTGTGAATGACGTAAATGACAAATTGACTCACCAGGTAGGGTGTGTACAGACAGACCAGTCTGGCTGGATCGTAAGGGTGCCGACTGGGTCCGTCCTAGTGGCATCTTGCCCTGTACAACAGACATACTGTATAGCTGTAACTGATGCATGCACCTAAGCCAGCAACATAACAATGTTAACAACTGACTCAATAAACTCATCACTCAACAGCTAGAAGGACAAACAAACAAACAAGCCACAATTTCACATACTGGTCCAATATAACAACACTGAAAAAATCAAGCTTTACACGGACGAATGATCAACTAAACTAAACTGTCCTATGAGAGGACCAAGGATTGTCAAGTAGACACACAGTGTCAAAGGTCAACTTACAACAGTAGCAGCAGTTTGGTCGAGATGTGCTGGAGGTCTCCACATCAAGTTAGCACTAGCACCAGCAGCAGCAGCAGCAGCAGCAGTGGTGGCAGCAGTAGGTAAGTTATGCCACGTAGGCAGTGCAGCCTGACTGTTGACAGCCAATCCACTGTGAGACGCTGCACTGCCGGCACCAATGAAAGCCCACGATGGCTGCTGCTGGGTGGCGGCTTGATGTGCAGTAGCTGGCGACTGGCCACGCAGTGCGCGATGAGTGGCCGAGCGTGGTTGACATGGCGGTAATGATGCAGAACTGACATCACAAGCCAGAGACATGCTACAGTGCTACATTAATGACTTCTCATCTCAGGTACTGGCAGTCACAGTAGCATATCAGTAACACTGTCACAACCATACATAGAACTCTTAAGATAAGTCTCTGTGTGTGGAGATTAATTAATTAACTGCAAGATCGTAAGAACACACACAGGTAAATAATTACATAACATCAGCGAAGTCAAAATGATGATGCTGGGAAGTATGTCACAGCATGCTGTTAATAATAATAATAATAATAATAATAAACAAATTTATATCCCGCCATATGGTCATAACTTCAGAAGTGGAGCAGCTGTTAAAGAGAAGTGACAGATAGAGACTGGCTGAAATGAATAACACTTGTGAAAGTAACTGGACAGAGTGAATCACAGACAAATGAAACGCAAGACAAACACATGCAGTCAGGAGTTGACTGAAATTGCAGGACTGGACATTGACGGACGACTTCGCCGGGGTGGACATAGCAGGACTGGACATTGCAAGACTGGACAATGGCACACGGATATGGGCAACTGATTGTAATCAGCTTAAGATAACTATCGAGCGCTTTTATGAATTGACTAGTACGTATAACAGTTTTGAAAGCGTCTTATGTCTTAAGACATATGAAATTCACATATATAAGCAAAAACTATGAACATGCAATGAGTATTACTTAGCGACTTGTTTACTGACATTAAAATGCATTAAGTAATACATGTCAGTTTTCTAGCATCAAAAGTCAAACAATAAAGTCTATATGAGTCCTTTGCACATAGTGTTCATTGATGTTTGGATTTTGGCTGCGAGTAGATTTGCTGGAATAGCTACCAGCGTGTTTCACTGTAATAACTAGGCCTGCGCATGTGAGAGAAGCATGTGTGAAGTGGATGTGACGCATTACGAATTGCAAGAATCACCGAACACTACATTAATAACAATGTAGAACAAGCAACGCATATGTTTCAAAGAAACGGAGTGAAAATCTTCTCAAGGAATGAAATTTTGCAATTTAAGTTCAGTTAGCTGCCCACACATTCGTCCATCATTGTCCAGTCCATCAATGTCCAGTCCTGCAATGTGCAGTCCTTCATTGTCCAGTCCTGCTATGTCCACTCATGTGAAGTTGTCCGTCAATGTCCAGTCCTGCAATTTCAGCGTTCCCACAGTCAGCACTGATATACTGTACGTAAGTGTGCTGTAATACTGCGTATCCAAGCACACTGCTATACTACTGTGTACCTGCTGGCTGTACGGTGCTGGCGCTGCACCTGAAACTGCAACACACGCTGAATCTGTTGTCGCCATGACAATATTTTCTTCTTCTGTTCAGACGTGAAAGCCTGACAGACACAAGTATCTGTGTACTGTCACACTCTATTACAAGCAATAGACAGCATGTATTGAATATCATGTACATACATGTGCCAGTAAAGGCAGGGGCTTTCTTGGCCAAGAATGATGTCAAAAACCTGCTGGAAACAGCAGAAGACCAAAGAAGAAGCAGTACATAGAACTGTCTTAGATTACTTTTGCTAAGCTTCCTGATGTCAACAAAAATAAAATATTAGCAAGTTAGTACAGTGCATGGGCCATCAATGCACAGATCATTTACAGCAATGAAAACTAGTGTATAAGTGTGCAATACAACACCAGACTTATAGTCTGCTATGTACAAGCCACAACTAGCAAACTAATGAATACTGTTAGGCTTGTACACATGATTCCCAAAAATCCAAAACACAAAGCAGCAGGCCTACAGATAAGTGGCAATTATGCTCATCTACTGCAAGTCTGAAGAATGAAGTTTATAAACTTCCACAATCTCTTCTGAATGACCTTCCAAATATCCAGCTGGCTGGGTCTTAAGTCAACAAATAATAAAACTACCCACAACAACAATTTACAACAGGCACCGCTGTCACAACCCGACAAAAAAGACAAGGGAATGGCATTACCTGATGACAACTGCAGCGGTCCAGCAGGTGTAAGTAGTTTGTCAGACAGTCATTGTCAGGACACATCTTTACCATCAGCTCTGTACACACTGCACCATCAACACAAAAACACATCAGTATTATGTGCTGAACAAGAGGTTAGCATCTGTGTCAGTCAGAGGAGAAATAGGTTTCTCATGTATGTTACACTGTGCTACAGAAATTCTATCTGTCTGTCCTATGCTCATGCACTGTGTGAACATAGCAAAGCATATCAACAAACTGTTACAAACTGCACCTCCATTATTCTCCCAACAAGGCACATTTGCTATGCTATGTTGTGCACCAAGCAGTCCAGACATGACAGCTGTGCATCAGTAACGAACAAAATGACTTTCACTCACGTTTGCCAAGCACACGAGTGATGAGAGTAGGTAGGTCAGCATCATCCAGACAATCAGACTCACTCGACCATCGACCTGTCACATCAGAAGCACCTCCAGTAGTTGACAGTTGCTGGTCAACAGCACTGTCATACACACGGATTGGAGTGCTTAGGATCTGACGCAACTCACCGATAGCTGAACGTATGTCACTGGATGCTACGACATCCTGTACACAGCATCCTCGTGTGCATACATACACCAACACTCCATTACCAATATCTACACCACAGTACACCAAGTTTATGCATCCAGTACAGTGAGTTGGCAGTTAACACCCAGGGATTGAAGCTGGCTTCAACAGCTTTACAGACCTAGTGTATGCCAATGACACCGCCTTGTTTCTGCCTCGTGATCAGGATTCTATGGCGATCCTGTCAAGCTTCTGCTCCGCAGCAGCTCCGTTTAGTTTACATGTCTCATGGGCCAAGACAAAACTACAGAATCTGGGCTCTGGCCCTCGTCCTGCTGCTGTATCCATACGTTCATCTACATCAGTAGCCTTCAGTCCTCTGATGGATACTGCTGGCAGGACATGAAGTGCCGCATACGACTCGCAGCTAGTGCAATGTCGTCACTACACCGCATCTGGAATAATAAGTGCCTCTCAATCCCAACAAAATCCATCTCTGCCAGGCATTGGTACTTTCAATACTTCTCTACGCTTCTGAGATCTGGACTCTCCGTGTCACTGATATGAAGACACTAGAGGCCTTCTACATGAAAAGACTCCGGCAAATCCTCGGGGTTCGCTGGCATCAATACATATCTAATTCAGAGATACTGTACCATGCCGACACTGGCCCACTATCAGAGCAGATTGCCCTCTGACGCACAGCAGCTTTTGGCCACATTGCACGACTGGCCGACAATGTTCCAGCTCGTCTGGCCCTCCGTTGTCAGATCAACGCATCTCTCGGCCATCCCCCCAGTAAAAATTGGAAACATCTTCCTGGTCGCCCAATAAACAGATGGCTAGATCTAGTTTGGCAAGACTCTTTAACTGTTCCACTGTTGATCTGTGGAGAAGGGCAGTCTTTCGTGGTCATGGTGCTAGAATGATGCTACAGCCCTCACCAGCTATGCGGACCTGATGATGATTATTAATTTATACATATGCACACATCATAAACTCTATGCCATTTCTTCTTCTTACTTACTCCTGTGGTTGGAAATACATGCGGTTCTGTGACAGATTTAATGCACCAGCAGTGAAAACTTCAGAAAATCAGTTAAGTAGAAGATCTAACGAAGTAATTGACTGCCACGAGTTTGGGTGAACTGTTCAGAAGATGGTGCAGTACTGTCACCAGGTCTTATCTGCACAAGCCTGCATGTCATGATGTGAACAATAAAACATAGTGACACACACCTTCTCAAGTTGGCGAAGAATGGAAGCACGTTCTTGAAGCTTTTGTATGTTGATTAGTATCTTGTTACGTGCACCCTTTGTGACACTCTGTATACAGCCATCAACAATAACAATATAACATACACAGAAACTGAAACACGCTGTGCTATACAGGTGCACTAGTCAATCACTTGCAGTATATGCAACAAGTGCAATCTTATGAACAATACATATCAGGGGCTCTATTCATAAAACGTCGTACTACAGTTGCTGTACTATGCTGGTCGTACACCGTGGATATGACGCCATTACCTATTCACAATGCATGTTGCGTGTACGATGGTCGCAAATTTGGTCATAAATTTACGACATACCTTCACATGTCATACGATCATCATCGCCAGCCACTTTGCTGACTGCTATTAACTATGATCTCTATTAATTCACTAATAACGTAAAAGTCAAATATATAGCACTTTTACATCGATGTTTACGTCATATATCAAAGTAAATAAACAAAGAAGCGAGCACATGAATTCACTTGTGACACCATCTATGTCCAATGTCCAAAGAAATTTCCTTCCTTGTGTTGTTTTAATTTCAACAGACTGCTATGTCATGGCCACGTGTGTAATAAGTGCAAAATAACTTCACTATAACGCCATTTCACTATACACCGCTAACACATTTGGTAAAAATATTGACTTAGTATTTCACTTATAACCTAAAATAATCACAATATTTGGATTTGATTATCAGAATGTAAACATCAGATGTCGCAAATCTGTGGTCGTACGTATGACCATGGATCTGCGACACTCTCCGTGAAAAGATCATATCATAGGCACGCACTCAGTCGTACGACGTCAGTCATATCGTATGTCAGACAGACGTTAGTGAACAGCCACCCAGCAAACTGCAATGTCAGATGTGACTTACTCTCGACTCCAGCCACTCATCATTCAGGCTCAACATCTCATCATAGGTCAGCTGCTGGAACAGCGGTGAGTACTTGTGTAAACGTAAACTCTTTAGCCAAGATGACACATCTGTAACAACAACATTACGCTAGAAACCAAATGCCGCTCTACTTACTGCCCAACCAGAACACGTCTGGGTTGACGCTGGGGCATACTATCATTTCAAAACAGCACAAGGGCACTTCCAAATTCTACTTGGCTAAAAACATTGAGGTTCCTGACAGGACTACATCATAGATCAGGGAGGCAATCAAGATCAACACAACATTAGAGCCAAGGTGTCAAAAATAGAGATGAGAGCACCAAGATGTTGAGCCATCACGACGACAACTTACTACTTTCCACTACAACATCTCCAGCAGAAGTCAGTTTGAGGCTGCTAAAATGTCATTAGATTTCCTGAGTAGTGTTGCAGTTATTTCAGCAACAAATCTGTGATTCTATTAACGAAGACTGCAGTGTAGTGAGTGAACAAGTGAATGCTTCTTTAAAGGCTTAACATCCCACTCAACACATTGTAGGTCATTTCGGGAAGAGCTAAGGCAACTGCATCTAAGCACAGCGTAAGAGACCCAGTGTGACCTGTAAGCTGCCAAGAAAACTGTGCAGCTACACAATGATGCACAATAATATAATAAGAGCAGTTCTGTTAATATTCCCGCTAACTCCAGTCCAACACTACTTATCAGATAACGCCACGGAGACTGCAATGTACTGTGTAGCTGTTACCTTGCATGCCAGCTGAGCAGCTAGTGTCGTCAACATCAGGGCCGGCACTGCCTGATGAGGCGTCGCTGCTCTGTGGTGACAGAGGTACATGACACAACGAGTCACCGAGACCAGTCACTGACAGCCGTGATGACGATGATGACGACGGCTTCTTGTCAGAACCAAACTTGACACTGCGCTGAACCCAGTCGGGCACTGATGACGACGATGTTGACGGTGACAACGTTGATGATGACGATGATGCAGTGTCTGAACAACGAGGCACCGGCAACGTCGTCACCCGCTGCAGCTGCTGATGACCATGTACTACACGATCACAGACGCACACGTCAACTGTCAACGAGCATGATATCTTTCATTATGACATGATAACTGATGAAATAGTGACATAAGAGACTGCTGGAGAGAACAGTGTAACGTTTAGCACAACATAAGGTCACAAAGTCATCTTTGAATGCACACTTGGCCGAATAGTATAAGATGCTACTCACATAGCTGTTTGAAGGGAGCTGTATGGAAGCTTACACCCAGCAAAGTCTGAAGAATGCAAAACTCGCCAGAAAGCTTGGGAGAAAGGTCTAAACAATTTCTTATTAGTTATTACCTGAACGTAAATCTCGCCCTACAATATGCACGTTTCTACGGATTTAGATGACAGAAAAACCACCTGATAAGGTCACCGTGGGCAGCATGGCGTGGGATGGGGTGGTGCCTGCAGCCGGTGAAGCGTGACGTAAGCGGGGCTTCCAGGATGGTCTACAGTCAGCAAGTTGGTGTACTATAGCAGACTTAAAAAAACACCGCTCACCACTGTTCATGCCACAGCTCCCAACTACTAACTAGTAAGATATTATCTGAGTTGGTAACTAACATCACACACTGCAACTGAGGGCGTATATCAATAACTCCTTGTGACACTCCGGTCAATAGCGCGGTAACTGCTGGCAACAACTCGCACCCTCCTCTTCACCTCTCTCACAGTTCCTTCCACTCACGCCTCAAAACTTACCTCTTCTCCAACTCTTTCC
>Ga0126335_1000632_pt1 | contig 17505 bp, 9 predicted proteins | sample OlaspJWI45metaG_FD_108409 | JGI IMG/M metagenome (GOLD analysis project Ga0126335, IMG submission 108409) | Marine gutless worms symbiont microbial communities from Oahu, Hawaii - Olavius sp. 1 OAHU.JWI-45 metaG | ecosystem: Host-associated > Annelida > Digestive system > Unclassified | place... | reverse complement strand
TTGTTAATGTCTGATAAATCTCCAGACTTGTTTTTGACAAGGGGTATTATTACTAACTGCATAAATCCAGAGGGGAGAAAACCAAAATTAATAAACATATTGAACAATAAAGCCAGATGAACATAGAGTAATGCAAGCAGCCATACAGGGGCGCGAGGTTTACTCAATGACGCAAATTAACAGCATAACCTGCTGTTAACTTCCCGGTTTTTACACCGGTACTCATTTTGCCTACCCTGGAGGGATGACCAGGCTGAGTTGGCCTGGGTGGCTGATTAAATACCGAGATGGTGCGAACGCGAATGATCTTGGTGCATCAGAATCATTTGTTTTGCCCAATTGGAAGACATTTATGAAGTCCTCCTCAATTAGCTCAACATGCATACCATTATCAAACAGTTGTATGCGAAACTCCACATCATGTTTATTCCCATCTTCGCTTCTTGCTTCACAAACTTGTATCGAATTATGTTATTTCGACGCATTTCTTTGTCACGCTGGTCAGTAGCCAGGATTCTAGATTCTTCATTTTTTTTATTTGGACTTGTTCTATGTTGTCCGAAACTTTTCCAAGGGATTCATTGACTTCGTTCTTGGCCTTTTCGCCTACATTTGTCAACATTTCCTCACTGAAGCTGATGGTTTGCTTTTCAACATTTTTTGCCTCTTGCACAGCTAGTCTTGAATGCAGGGTTTGTTAGAATGTAACAATCGATTTGCTCCAATTTATCATTAACTTTCTCTAGTTCCGAGTCTGTTGTTGGTACTCTTGAGTTCCTATTTCACATTTTCCATCTCGTTTTTATTGCTAGTGTAAGCAAGTATTGCAGCACGTCACGTGACCAAATACTCATCCACAAAAGTTATGAATTTTAGTCGATATAAACCCCTAAAATATGCAATTTGACATTTGCATTAGACTACCTTGACATCCGACTTTGACGCAGATGCCATTAAGCTGTAGCCTCCACTCCAGTGTGCAATGTCAAAGCATTCAAACTTTAGCCTATGCCCAGAGTTATTTCAGTTTTGATTTTCCAGTTTTAGTTTAAGTTTTAACTTGAGATTTTTAGGCTGCATCGAATGCTTGAGATGCTGAGTTGCTGATTATTGTTACCGATGTTCTGTCTGTCACGCGGTTCATCTCGGCTTCACTGTGCAAAAACGGCTGAACAGATGAAGATACTAGTTGGGATGAACACTCCTGGTGGCCCAAGGAACATTGTGTTAGATGGGGGTCTTGATCCCCCACAGAGAGGAGGAGACCGACTTGGGAGCCCCTCTTATCTCGGGAACCGCTGAAGCTAGACTTGAAATTTTGCATGCAAAGGACCATAACTATAAAACTATGCAAAACTAGGTCATAGGTGGTCGGGGACGGGGTCACGTGACCTAATTTTAACTTCTGCTACCCCCTACGTATCTCAGAAACCGTTTAAACTACAGAATCCTTTTTGTGCAGTGTGTGCTGCATTCGATGCAGCCTTTGTCAAATTACTTTGGCCTCTTGTTCAAATCTTCACCCAGCGAACATAGCACAGACGGTGACAGTCATGAAGAAATCACGGCGTCAGGCCTAGACCTGAGAAGACATTTCTTCCGTCCGAGAATTGTCAACGAGTGGAATGTTCTTCCACAATCTGTAGTGGACGCAACGGCTGTGAACACGTTCAAGGCTCGTCTTAACAAACGCTGGAAGATTCAACCATATGGGCGTTAGGCCTGTGCATTAAAGGCGACTCGCCTAATTAGTCCATAAGATACTTCAACATCAACTTCAATTGGCATTATCCTTGTTACGCGAGTACGTCTTCCAAAAGTTCACCTTAAGCTCATGTATCAATGAAGATCAAAAGGGTCAAAAATTCAAGATCACTCGAGTAGTGTATATTTCTGTTTCGGCTATAGTGTATAAACAGTGTTTCTTCAGTTAACTGAAACTGAAATTGCAAAATAACTGAAAAAAATAAACTTCAGTTGAATTAAAACTAAAAAGTGCAAAATTTCGCTTTAGCAGCTTTAGCCGTTCTAGAGATACGACGGGGTCCCAAAATTAAAATATGTTCCGAGTGACCCCGCCTCCGACCCCTATGACCAACTTTTGCACAGTCTACGTTAGGGCCTGTCACCCTCTATATGCAAGTAAAATTTCAAGTCTCCAGCTTCAGCTGGATATACGAGGGGGTCCCAAAATTTAAATGGGGGTTGCGTTACCCCACCTCGATCCCCTGTGACCAACTTTTGCATAGTTTTCGTTAGGGTTCCCAGCCCTACAGCCGTTCCGGAAATACGAGGGGGGTCCCGGAATGTAAATGGAAGTCGCGTGACCCCCTATGAGCGACGGCCTCCAGCCCTCTATATGCACGCATATTTTAAGTTTCCAGCTTCAGCCGTTCCGAAGATATGAGGGTGGTCCCAAAAAAATTAAAAGTAGGTCCCCCTGTCTGTGGAGGGATCAGGACCGCCGTGTAACACAATGTCCCGTGGGACGCAAGAGTGCACACCCCAAACAGCATCTTGATCCTTTCAGCCGTTTTTGCACAGTGAAGCCGAGTTGAGCCGCGTGACAGACAGACACACTGACGGACTAAAACCGTGCATGCATTCGATGCAGCTTAATAAAAATAGGCCTACAATGCAATACTATACAAAAAAGTCTCACGCTCAAAATCAGCTTGATGTCTAAACAGAGCACAAACTATATTATCTAGCAAGCAATGTTTCTGCAAAAAAAATTTTTTTCTAGAACACATAATGTCCTCAATATCTACACAGTTAAACATGAACATACACGAGTAGACACTCATTTCAACTGACATTAAAAAAATTTCTGTCGCTACTAGTGACACTGACATAAAGACAGTCTCTGATTTTGATGATGCTGTGATTGTGAAGGTCGTCAAAGTTAGCAGATAAAACTAATATATGAGTAAGTAATTTGGCGAAGGCTGCATCGAATGCACTACACACACTGCACGCGTTGGACTCTATAACTAAGGTATGTAGGGGATCGCAAAAGTCAAAAGTAGGTCTCGTGACCCAGACGAGGACCCGCATATGACCTATAGGGCCTACTGTTGCGCACAAAATTTCAAGTCTCTAGCATCAGCGGTTCCCGAAAGAAGAGGGGGGTCCAAAAATTCATAATTAGGTCACGTGAACTCGCCCCCGACCTCCTATGGCTTATTTTTGCACACTTCTCATTAGGGCCCTCACCGCTCTATATGCATGCAAAATTTCAAGTCTCTACTTTCAGCCGTTCCGGGTATAGGAGGGGGTCCCCAGAATTTAGAATTAGGTCGAGACCCCGCCGTCGACCCCTTACGGCCTACTATTTTGCACAGTTTTCGTAAGGTCTCCCACCCCTCTCTATGCATACAAAATTTCTAGTTTCTAGCTTCAGCAGTTCCGAAGATATGAGGGGGTCCCAAAGTCTAAAAGTGGACCCCTATCCCTTTCTGTGCGGGGATCAGGACCCACGTCTAACAGTGTTCCATGGGCCCCCAGGAGTATTCATCCCAACTAGTATCTTGATCTGTTCAGCCATTTTTGCACAGTGAAGCCGAATTGAGCCGCGTGACAGACTGACGGACGGACAGACTGACAGACAACGCGAACATCGGTAACAACCGACTGCATCTCATGCTTCGATGCAGCCTAAAAGCTTTTTGTTTGAACACTTAGACTTTGCCGGTCAGTATTTTATAGGTTTCTATTAGATGCCCTCTAATTCTTTTTCTTTCCAGTGTGGTGAACTTCCTCTCCAGTCTCTGGCTGTATGAAAGCTTGCGAAGACTGGGAAGCATTGCCGCCGCCTGCTGAACACGCTCTAGGCCTATACAGTGAATGTCTTCGGGGAGATATGTCGTCCGGGCGACCAAGCTTGACACAATACTCCAGGTGGGGCTTAATGTATGTCCTGTAGAGAGTCTTTTCCTCTGACACTAAATGCACCTCTACCCTACCTGAGGAATCCGTCATATAATACTTTGTCTGTGATGAATGGCCGATCAGATCTAAACTGCTAATCAGTGATTTCGAAAGTTCTCGCATGACAGTCCAACAAACACATATAGGCCTACATGTATACAGATTCCGGCTCCTGCAAGAATCACACACAACGACGTTATAGTCGCTACTCTCCCGGAGTGTCCATGCGTTTTTGCATAGGTTTGGTTAGGGCCCTGAGCCGTTTAAGCAAACAAAATTTCAAATCTATAGCTTCAGCCAATCTAGCGGGTCCACAACTGGCAAAATTTCCCCAAACTCCCCCCTCTGTCTATGGGGGGATCAGGACCCTCGCTGTTTTTGAATCCCCAACAGTGTTCAGCCCAGACATGATCTTGATTCGTCCAGCCATTTTTGGACATTGAAGCTGAGTTGAGGCGCGTGAGAGAAAAACTTATGGACAGACACTGCGATCACTAAGTCTGCATCTCATGTATTCGATGCAGCAAAAAATAATATTTCCCAAAGTAATGTAGCAACAGTATGCATGTGAGGTGGTCGTCGTGTTGCAAATTACTTCGGAAAAGAGGGTGCCAGATATTACAGAAATCGGCCGAATTTGTAGAAACTACACTGAAATAAAAAAGCGAACATTTTTGGAACAGAGTGTATAGACTATACACGATGATTTTATACACGGTGTCTCAAAAACCGGACCCCTACGATTTTTTGTCGTAACTTTACCAAAACAAGCCGCTTTCATAATTTTCGGCAGGGAAGATCATGAAGCTATTGCCTACTAGCCGTGCCTAAAAAGTTTGGTGTAGGTCAAGAACCACCTGCGTGGTTACTATAGCAAGCATAACATAACTGAAAAACTGCGCGCGTTGGTCCACCGCGCAAGTTCGACAATGGGAGTTTCTTTCGGTCTTCACTGATAATTAGAGTTGTTTAAAACATTTAATCTGTCCACACAGTGCAACATAACGTAATAGCGAGTGTTCAAAGTGTTGTCCTTGAGTTTTGACAAAGACCCTGAGTCACTTGCTCCAGTGGTCTATCACCTTGTTAACAATCATGGTCCGTTCAAAGTCAGACCGGAATGCTACCAGTCGCAGCTTCAGCTGGGCCATGTCACGTACTGGCTTCTTGTATGCTCCTGCATGCAGCCCCAAGTCTTATACTCAATTGTATTAAGGTGCGCCCACAAATCCGGTGAAATGAAGTCGGGAGTTTCTTGAAGCAGAAACTCAACTGTCCAACCTGCACAGTGCACGGTGTACGACACCGGCGCACTGGCTTGCTGGCAGGCTAACCTGTGTGCATACAACTTACGCGAAACGCTGTCTTAATTCAAATTGTGCACGTCAAATGATACTGGTATTACAACATGCTTTCTAAGAAACCCGATTGCCAAACTTGCGTGGTACACCAGCGCACTGTTTTGCAATGATATTATACCAACTACGCAGGTGGTTATCGGCCTATACCAAACTTCTTAGGCAAAAATAGTAGGTAATAGCTTCTTGATCTTCTCTGCCAAAAATTATCCACAACCAGCTTGTTTTGGCAAGTAAGGCCAAAAAAATTGCAGGGGTCGGGTTTTTTAGACACGGTGAGATGCACATGAGACAATTGTTACGGGTCACCCTCTCCCCTTGCGGTTTACTCAGCTGTTAGCCTGTGTGGAAGAACCTGAAATTATCAACAGACAGCTTTGAAACCAGGACATAACTTTAATAACAGGTGTACTACAGTAATTATGGCTCAATACAGTGTCTAGGGAAACTAGGAGATACAATGGGGGAAAAGGAGTTTGTAACATAGTATAAAACCGAGAATGTCACCAAATAGATGTAGCTAGCGGCGAGCATATCGTTCGTCAGACAGCTCTCGGCAGTGCCAAGAGTGTGGCGAACAGCAGATCGACTCAGAGGTCTTCATCAGTCGTATCACCCACAGCACACACTGCATGAACTCCGAGCTCGGCGTCTCTCCAAGATTCACAGCACTGTCGATCTTTATTCAACAACGTCTGACTTGAAAGTGTCGAGAAATCGCACCCCCAGTTTGAACACCGCGATGATCACGTGACTTCTTGTAATACGGTCAAAATCAAATCAAATCAAATGAAATATGGCTTTAATGATGGCTGACAGACCGCAACCAATTACAACATGGTAGTAGTGGTAAAATAAGACGATACGTGTAAAATAACAATGTTAATACACGAAATAAACACGAAAAGAACATAAAGTCAATAAACGTCTTTAAAAATCATAGCAAACAGGCAAAACCAGGTCAACACTGCCGGAAACTGGGTCTGCGGCATGCTAAGAAAGGGCAGCTGCGGCGTGCAGCCTATGCGTACACAGGTCCAAACAGTGACTGGTACAAATACGTATGCAAATATGTAAATCAATGACCTCACTGGAGATTACAATAAAAATAGTACAGTAAGCAAGGGGGGTGGGACAAGGAGCCTATCACCACACAATAAAACATCAAGATTGATAGACTAATTGTAGTCTCGATCTCGGAACAATGCTTGATTCAACAAATTCAAACCATACTGACCATAGTACAAAAAACTACAAAACAGTGGTATACTAGGCTTCAAGTCCAAGAACAAAGCTGTCTTCCCCCGTGCTGCGGCGCTTGTGTATTCTTTACTGTCTATAATGAGAAAAATTAAAATATTAAAAATTTCTGCAATGAAGTGCACCAAAACGCGTCATTTCCTTCTTCTTCCTTCCTTTTCCCGCCCTCCTTTTATCTTTCTTCCACTGTCCACTGCAAAGTGGCTACACCAAATTCAGCTAAAGGGTCTGGGTAGCGCTGCAAGTTCTCCCAGTGAAGTCTGGCACAAAGCATTTTCTCCGTGAAACCGTTCAACAAAGTTCTACAACTTCTATAAGCAAGCTCTGCATTGCATATAGCATTCTACACCACAAACAGAACATTTTACAGAACAGCTTCAAACATATGCCTGCTATTTTACTGCAAACTGAAGTCAAAGAAGTCCTATATGATTCTTTCACAACAAATACTATCAGAACAAAATGATATACCTGCTCTGTTCAACTTGGAAATCATATCTCACAAACAATTTCATCCTTCTTTCCACATTTTGTACACGAATCTGTATACAATTCTCTTCCTTGAAAACGACAATGTCACTGCTACTGACTTTCTAGGTGACAACTGTGGCAAACATGGAGTACCAGTAAGTAAACCCAATGAGCAGCTTCCTATATCAACACAATGGCAAGTGAGTAAATGCTGAACGTCCCGGACAACACATTATAGGTCATTTTGGGGAAGGTTTTTACCGGCCAGTCGATAGACAAGCACACATACTCCTCACACACTATGACTAGTTCCACCACCAGTAATGCACATTACACAACAGTGTTATACATGTAATTACAGAAATATACAGAAATCAGTCTACAAGACACACTTCCACTACAGAACACTTTAACTACGTCAGAGACATCAGCTGAATCAATGACAACAACAAACTACACATACTGACATATTCTGGACACTAATGTAGCAACATGTTAGCAGCAAACACCTACACAATCTTCACATCTGTAGCAGTCGCTGATAAGAAGAAATATATGTAATCAACATTATCATTATTTAGATCAAATCATCAAGAGTAGGGAAGAGATAGGGATACAGCCAAGCAATGCTGCCGTAATGCAGGCATGGACCAAAGTGGACAAATACACTGCCACAATGACTGCAATGGTGTCCACATGTCTCAACGTTTGAGTGGCCAGAGACCTTGAACACTGGCCATGATCAGGGCTGGTGTAAAGCGAGTTTCACTGCATCAGCAGTGAAGATACACACTAACTTTAAGATGGCCATCTTCGTATACAAGGCATGTTACCACAGTACCTGATGAGCGACTGCCAACTCGTCACAACCACTGGCCACCGACATCTTTGGTCTTCCACTGTTGCTATATGCAAAGTTCTTAGAACCTGCACAAGTCTGGGCTATCAATCCTTCATCACTGCTGCTCCACAGCTGTGAAACAATCTACCACTTTATCTGCGTTATTCTGAACTAACACTTCTCCAGTTTCGTGCTTACTGAAAATGCATTCGTTAGGTTGAAGATCACGGTGGCTAGTGACTGATTTTAGACTTTAGTGCGCTTTACAAATTTACAGACTGACTGACATACTTACACATATGCAACCATCGAGTGCTGCTGAGAGACAAGCGTGGACTGATAGTGACCGGTCTACTGTAACACAGTGTCCATACGAGTCTTATTCACTGCATCAGCAGTGAAGACACACAGATATGACCGTCGAGCGCTGCCGTGATACAAGCGTGGACTGATGCTGACCAGTCAACTGTAACAACAGGAGCTCGATGTCCACGAAGGTTTAACGCTGGACTCAATGATGGGCCACTGCTGTCCACCTGTCATCACACAAACACACACAATATACAGTAGGCCTACAAGACATTCACAGCAGTTGCCTGTCCAGAATGGCTGCCATCCGCCCACTGGCCCTGCCTGATACGGCGGTCAAACAGACAAATGGTCAAGATAAGAACTTTTATTTTATTAATACAGTGAGACAGTAAGCAGTGCGTGTCAGTCCTCGGGCCACAGGACCCACTGGGCAGAGCTGGTCTATTTCAACAGCCCTCGTCCAGACACCAGCTGACACTACTGAGACCACCAACAGGCAGCTACTGTACTGTATCATAACATCTAAGCCTAAACTGACGCAAGATTATGACAACGTCATAAGTCACAAAAAGTGTGAGTTTAGAAAGAGTAACGAGAGTGCATTGTTGTATCAGTCTCAGACATGTGAGCTATCATGCTGTTGGACAGACATGTCTAACGAAGTAAGAGTGACATGGTACCCATTCCCACCACATCCCAGCTAATGCATTAATAAAACATAACACAAACTGCAATGACAATGAATGCAAAAACCACAACAGCATACACAACAATAAATACTACTACATCTATACAATACATACTCAGCCTCTCACAACTGCGCCAGGAAATGGTGACTCCACACCTCCTAGAACCCACACAGCAGCTAACCTCATGTCTAAGTCATTAAAAATAAGTTAGGAAATCAACTCAAAATGTCACAGTACATCTACCGACTAACTAGCAGTGAGTAACAACCTTGTATATGAGGCCGCCATGCGTGGCACATGTCAGAATGTGATGACCCTCAGCGTCAATAGCAAACAGTTTACCACGTGGCGAGTGATACAGCTTCTGACCACCAGCACCGACGCTAAGGAACGGTCCCGATGAGCCTGAATGTAATGCAAAGTCAGCAATCTTGCGACCAGTGTTGTGAATACTCCACTGGGTTAACTGTACACAGCAACAGCTCTAGGAATGTTAGTGAATTCATGCATTAAACAAACATACTGATACATCAGTACACAGTGGACGCCAGACTTGGATTCAAGACTCATTTGTTCAACACCGAGATCAAGAACAAAACTTAGGCTTTCAAGACCGAGACTCATGGGTCCACAGGCAGAGAAAAAACCAAAAGATGCTGTGGTACAGAAAAATGTAGATAACAGACAATCACTTTTTGTGCATAAATGAGTGTACAACATGACAAAAGAAAAACTACTTCGACTACACACTGTGCAACACCATCAGACTTCACTACTTGTTATTGCAGCGCCAAACACTGACTGGGAAGCATCTTATTGCCTATTCATTTGACCTCATCAGCAAACCACCATGGTGGCTGAAAATGCACTCCTCGGTAGCGGAGATGGTAGGCAGAGAGACAATTGTATGGCAATAATGCCACAGCAATTTCTACATGTCGCTACATACATCTTCAGCCCAAGTGTATGAATCTGACAGATGAAGGTTGGTCATCTATTTAAGGTAGTCCATGAGCAGTGATCAGAGGTTCATTAACAGTTTAATAGTTGCTACAACAAGCCTTGCTATTTAATGAATGATTCACAGTAAAGTTACTCGTATCGTCGTGTGTGATATAGAGCTTCAAGACCAAGACTGAGACTCTGAGGTCCAAGACCAAGACTCAAGTCTCAAGTCTCGAAAACTCTAAGTCTGGTAGAGGCCATCTCAGACACTATCTTCCCATCAAATAAGATGATTGGTGCAACAGTCAAATACAATCTAGATGCAACCAAAATACATAATCAAATAACTCTTAACAACCACTTTAAATAACTATTAACTTGTAGTAAACTAAACACAACTAAAGCCTACTCAAAATGCCTTTTAGCACCTACAGCCAGGAAATGGAGCAAGCCTGAAACCCATTTGGAGACTGTTATATGAGAATTGTAGGTCAAAGACATCAGTAACAGACCACTGATAGCCATCATCAGTCCATCAATCATCGGAGAAGTTTGCTTTATACAAGAATATATAGTAGAGAATATTAACAAGTACCAGGAATAAGTAGAACTTATCACGTAGAGGTCATTTCAGAGAAGTCAACTGCACTGCTACTAACAACTACAGCTAAGCAACAAATATTCTTGAATAAACTGTGAGTAGTTAAATTAGCAATTCTCAAGACATTCTGAAAGTGTATCTTCACACTGAAAATGAAGTTGCTAGGTTAAGGCATTCGAAACTCCTAACAATTAGTGAGATATGCATGGCAAATGAAAAAAAAGCTCAAGGTTAATGGTCAAGGTCACATGTCACCAACTTCCAACCACTTCTAGTGTTTACTATGGCACGTATACCTACCAAGTTACATCAATTTCTGATCAGCATTTTTCGAGATTGTGTGCGGACAGACGCACAGACACACACACAGATGCCACCAAAAACAACTATTGCAGCACAACTGGTGCACAGGCAAAAATTATATACTGCAAAATCAACTACACTTGTCTGACTAAAATATGCAGGAATGCCAGGGACACAGGGACAGACACCAGGCGTTAATTGTCATACTAAGAGGATCATCAGACCCATCAACAAGCACTAAGAACATCACTGCCATGCAACAACATCTTATGTATCAGTTGTAGATTGCAAGTCTACACCAATACAGTGTGTGTTAATGCGCGATTAAGAAAATTAATGCGCGTGTTAATGTGATTATAAAAATTTAAAGCCTCAACAGCATGGCTATCATTTATTGCACTCTGAGAGCTCAGTTAGCTAAAGCTAGGTTTACACATACACAGCTCTACAGCCAGTTCCGTGTATGGCCGGCTCTTTAACCTCACACCGATCGGCAGCATCCACAAGTGAGCGTGAACGACTGTGACGCGATTTTCAACCAGTGCACAAAAGTTGATCATAAGTAATATTTGGAGATGGTTCTGTTTGGCCAGCTGACAAACATCTTACAACCGTGTTGTGGTGTGGCTGAGCTGAGGGTACAGTGAACAGTTCAATGCATTTGACCGACCCCACGTTACACTCAATTCAATGCTATACAGGGTCTTAAAAACGATACTAAAGTGGCACAATAACTTCTGAGAGCTGCAGCAATTCACTTAAAATACATGTTAGAGCTCTTGTGAAACTGAAGCCAGGCTGATCTTCAGTTGCTAATTCTGTCAGCAGTACAGCGTGGTTCCCAAGCTGAGGTCTTCAGCAGCCACATCTTTGTCCACAGCAGTACAGCGTGGTTCCCAAGCAAGACAGACAGTAGCTTAAGTCGATAATGTAGAAAAAGATAACCATCTGTGGTGGTGAGAAGCTGGAGACTCAGCGATCCATGTGGTATCAAGACCAACCATCTGCAACCATCTCAAGAACACGACAAAGCACCACTGAACTCTGTCAAAGCGAGTCGAGAAAGTGTTCCACCATACGGAACTCTAGTAACTGTCTGTGAACATACACGTGCAATCGTGCATGCATAAGCAAGTGCAAACTGTTCGTAAGGCAGCGCAAAACTGGATCAGACCATCACGCAACATGGTAAATGCGTTACTCTTCGTGTTACAACCGTCTCCGAAATGTCACACAAAAGTCTGGTAACCGTTCCACAACCGACTCAAAACCATTTCGTGGCAACTGTGTCAAACCATCTAAGATTTAGTGACGTGGTCTGCGCTGTTTTGTCACAATTCAAAGTCACACGTTTGTGCCGTGGTTTTACCGAGGAACCATGTATGTGTAAACTAGCATTAAGAGCACAGTCACATGATGGAGACATACTTTGCCATCACTGTTGATGCTGTAGCAACAAGTCTCATCAGCACTGAACGAGACAGTGAAGATCTCTGAGCTACTGTCTCCCCACTGAGCTATACAACTGTGTGTACTCATATCTGACCATTGACAGACACACACACATATACACATGCATGCTCAGTCACCATGTATAACAAGTGGACAAAGTAATTTGGCAAAGGACACATCAAATCCCCCTCCCCTTGCTGTGAGGGATTGGGATCCCCCATGCAATACAATATATCTCTGATCCCCAAACAGGACCTCAATCCATTCAGCCATTTTTGCACAGCAAAGCGACAGACTGACAGACTTACTGACACCAAAAACATTGATCGCAACAGGCTGCATCTCAGGCATTTAATTCGGTTTTAATATCTACAACATATTACAAGTACTCCATGTATATATTGGTTAAACTTCAAATTTATGCATTCTTCTTAAAACATAATTATGTTCCCTGAGGAATCAGTGGTAACCTGTGAGAAGAGATGGGATTCCAACCTCCTTCTGAATCTCGCAAATAAAGAAATCAAAACACTTATCTATAAACAACCGTGCATTTTGGGAGTTTGAACTATCCAAAGTGGCAAAACACAAGTGTTAACAAGCTGGCAGCAGAATTCTACTTCCGGTTTCAAGGTTGATGCCTGCCATTCTTAGGAGACATATGTGTCATGCAAAATTTCAGCCAAATCGGACAATCAGCGGCCGATTTGTGGTGATTTAACTAATTCATGATAGCCGCCATCTTGGAAATTAGGCGTACATAGACTATTCCGCACGTGGTGAGACCCCACTCTCCATGCACATACCAACTTTGGTGAAGATATCCTGATCGGCAGTGAAGATATTTTGCCAAAACAAAATTTGAAAAAATGCCCCCTGGCAGCGGACTACTACTCCCAGTTTCAAGTTTGCCACCCGCAATCCTTAGGGGACCTTTGTATGTGTCATCATGCAAAATTTCAGCAAAATCAGACAATCAGTGGCAGAGTTATAGCGATTTAACCATTTTACCATTTGGGGACCTCCTTTGTGACAAAGGATCTCAGAGACGGGGAACTCACCCCACCCGGTCGGTATCATAAGGTACGTCCACCATCGGTCCTTGACAAGTTTTTTTAGATTTCGTAAAAAGTCCTCCAGTTCCAAATGACAGCGCTCCAAATACGAGTAGTATCAAAATTTGGGGCTTTTTGCCCCCTTGTAAAAAAATGGGAAATGGGTTGGGAAAATTTCTGTCGGTTTTTATGGAGGAGTTCCAGGGCCCCACCTACGGTATGAAAACAATGGGCATCCCTCTGCTCGTTCTCAATCTATAAATTCCAGTGACAAAAAATAAAGGAAACGAGCAAAATATAAGGCCTTGCTTCGCACATGCAATGCCGAAGCACAAACTGCAGTGATGACATAAAGACGAGAGACTGACCATAAAGACGTATACGTCCGTCAGCGGCACCAGTAAGCAGCAGTTGTCCATTGTGATTGTAGACCAGTGAATTCACAGCAATTGGACCCGGTGACAGTGACAGATGTTGCTGTTAACAAGTCATTTACTCAGTATCATGTCTCATTCAAGTGTCCACATTTGTCCACACACACATGCTCTAGGATGCCTACACCCCTTGTCAACTGCATTGTCATGACGCAGTGGTCCACAAACATTCAGCAAGCACTGCTTCACTTCACCGACTTGGTGCACCTGCGACTGATAAACTCGCTGCTGGACGACAAACCACATCTTGTAGTAAACCAAGATGAGATCAGGGTCATTTGGCAGCGACAAAAGAAAGAGGTGTTGCCTACTTGAAAAGTCGTATAGTGTCACATGCCCCAAATATGCAGGGACATGGTCAACATTTAGACCTGTTTATGTAAAACAGTCTGCTATTTCACAGAATATTTAACAAGAACCAAACTGAACAAGTAAATAAGTAATAAGTAATAAGTAAGTGAGATGCATTAAAACGGGTGTATGCCAAAATTAATGCACTTTGTTTGCATTCTCTACCAAATATTCAGCAAATTTGAACTTCCCCAGGTAGTGCCGCAACATATTTAATGTATGGTGGGAAATACTATATGCTTTTTGTTGCAAATGTCATACTCACCAGTAGTGTTAAAATATTTAAAAATTACTTCAGATTCAACAAAGCAAAGAGCAATACTCCTTAGAAGATTAAATCAATATCAGTGTCAATCAGGCAGTAACTCTTCAGTGAAGGACCTCGTCAACCTCTGCAGCCTCATCTCATCAGTGATGTTGGTATGCAGTTAGCAGAAATATCAACAGTGCTGCTCTTGTTAAAGTACTGTGTAGCATTTTGTTGTTGTAAATCTTCTTGGCAGTATACAGGTCCACCAGATTGGGTTTTTGTCACACTGGGACCCTTATGCTGTGCTTAGATGCGGTTGCCTTTCCTTTATATTGTAGCATGGTAGAGTGGTCACAATAAGCGCAGTGAGCCGAACATATTTGGCCTCAGCGCTGGGCAGCATTCACACTGCCAACTGCAAAGGTAAAGGTGAAGGCGTGATCATGGCAGGATTGAAGTCTGGTCTTGAAGACCATTCGACCAATTGGCTTCCTTCAGCACTTTGACACAGATGGTTGGGTCATGACCTCTAAAGAGGATCACTAAACTATTAGCAATAAGCAGCATTAATTACAACATTTATCACTAAGCACCACATAGGACTGCGCAAAGAGTATAGAAAAACAATTTCTAACAGTTTACCAGTTAACACTGTGATTCAGAAAAAAGTGAACCAAAATGTCTCATCATATCCTGTACAAACATCCAAGATCATCAACAAATTTGCTACATACACACCTGCCAGCTCAACTAAACAAGTGTCTCTGCACTAACATGTAAAACTAAAATTCATGTTTTCTACGAAATGGCAAAAGAATGCCAAAACTGCATTTTAAAAAAATTCAAAGTTCTACACAGTATGACAGTACGGTTGTCATGGTTTACTATTTCCCGTCTTAATAACAATAACAAGCCACGAAAAAGTAACTACTGGTAATGGTAAGTTTTAAGTTTTATGTGCTTGTAAGACAAAGTTACCACCACGAAAACCTGAGATTGGCATGGTTAGTTTCAGCCAAAACGTGTCAATTAAGCAGCTGCTCAAAGTGTGGTCCCCTGACACGAATGCATGCCTACAGCCTTGTCTGCTACTGATCAGTGGCCTTGATAAAACACTGAATTTAAACAATGAACTCATGGCATTCCATTGCCATTTGCATAACAACACAAATTTCAGTTTCACACAGTAGTGTAGAAACACTATTTACGTGAAGCAGAAAGTGTATGTCATTGCAAATATATTCAGAATATGCTCTAACAACTTTTATAAGAATCGAGTACCTTTTGTGCAAGAAATGACAAAAACACTTTGGCTCACTTTTTCTGAATCACAGTGTATGTTGCCACCTACAGATGTAAATCCACTAGGATCAATTTATAAATTGATCCTAGTGGATCCTAGGTGGCAACATACACTGTGATTAGATATATCTAAAGACCCGACTATTCCAACATTTCAATGTCACACAAATGTAAAAATGCCAAACGACTCCCTAATTTTCTCTCATTCTCACCTTTATTTCCTAATTCCTCAACGATCCCAGACCCTGTCTGAATTCATATCAGTGTAGACTTGAGCAGTTACTGTTAACGTCCTATAGCTGTTTTCAATCAACTGTTATGTAACCTGTAATTGTTTGGCAGTGACTATTGATCTCATTAGTGCATGTAACGGTCGTGACAGTCCCCTTAGTATGGCAGTTGACAGTCCTGGCACCGCGGCATATTTTTCAGACTGGTGCAGTTCGATTTTACAAGTTTGCCATTGCACTAATTTAATGGTATTAATTTTTTCAAATTGTGATCAATTCTTGAATGCACTAATGTGTTCGTTAATGCATTAATTCGACAGCCTTACTATAAAGAGCTTTATGGCACAAAAGTGATGAAGAAGGACATACCTCAAGCTTCATGGTGCGTAGATCCCAAACAGACAGTTTGCCAACACGTGGAGCATTCAACTCACCAGTGGGGTTTGCTGTTAGCAGTCGACCAATAGCACTGCATGTGAACTGCAAGCCCTGTGGACTGCTAGCAATTGACACAACCCTGCACCACACAACATAGCAAACTAACCAATATTTCTATGCCTCAATTTTGCACATTTTAGCCTCATGGAGTAAACTTCCAACTGAAAACTAATATATACAAGTAAGGTAAAGTGACTACATCACAGAGTCCTCAGTGCTCTGCAGTGTTTGCCATTTTTTGGGCTATTTTTGCGTCTTTTTGCAAATTTTGCCACAATTAAAAAACTTTTCCCAGAAATGTAAGTGCATACATAATCCTCACAGTAGACGCCACGTAGTCCTGAGATACTGTCTGGAGAAAACAGTCACCCACCCACCCAGACACACAGCTTATTTCGCCATCCCTGAACCTCAGTGCTCTACACTGGGGACCACAAAATAGCATTTTTCGTTTATCATTGCAGCAGCTGGCAAGGTGTGCACTGTACAAGCAGGCCTAGCCTATGAGCCGCATTAGCTATAAACAGGCCAGGCCTGGCAGTGTGACACACTACACGCAGCACAGGATCAATAGGTAACGTACATTCTTCGACCGGGCAGCAGGGTAGCATGGGGCGGGGCTTAAACTACAGGTATAATGCCCAGCTGGATAGGCAGAATCGCTAGCATATATACGGAGTGGCGCACAAAAAACATCCCGAGCTTTGGTGATAAATTATGAAACATTTAAACTAAAGTAAAACAAACCAAATATATAATTTCAATGAGCAAACTTCTGCTGATATGTACACAGAAATTCACACTGACAATTCATACTTTAACTAATATTAAGCAATATTACTTAGGGGATTACTTTTTTGACTCACCTTTTCAGAAAAGTGTACGCATCATCAAAATGCAGAAAAACCACAAAACCGCACAAGACAGTGCACAATGCCATCACATATCAAGCCAAAGCAACTCAGAATTTTCTTTGAAACGCTGTTCCTCATTTGATCAGTGCTGAAGAATGTGTACCACGTTCACCAGACTTGAACCCTTTAGATTATTTGGTTTGGTAACTTGTTTATGAGGAGCAACGTAAACCGTATGTAAACTTTCAAGAACTTGAGAAAGTAATAGGCTAAGACGTGGAATAAGATTGATGATGAAACTATAAAGATGGCTATTTTGCATAGAAAAGGCATCTAGCAGCAGTCACAAAACAGGATGGCGACTAATTCAGCATACCTTTAGTTGAACGCTTGTTAAGATCGTTGATAACTGACTACATACTTTGTGGT
>Ga0126335_1000631_pt1 | contig 17511 bp, 6 predicted proteins | sample OlaspJWI45metaG_FD_108409 | JGI IMG/M metagenome (GOLD analysis project Ga0126335, IMG submission 108409) | Marine gutless worms symbiont microbial communities from Oahu, Hawaii - Olavius sp. 1 OAHU.JWI-45 metaG | ecosystem: Host-associated > Annelida > Digestive system > Unclassified | place... | reverse complement strand
TGCGAGAAAAAATTCCAATTTTCTGGCCTCTATCCATGACCTCCTCCCCAAATTTTTTCCTTAAACACGCACAAATTTTTGCTAGGGCACCCTAAAAACTTGGAGACAATTGCCCCTCCTGTTCCCGAGTTATAAGTGAACATACATACATAGGCCTACATGAAAACAGACACGCGAACATGTCGCGAAAATACGTCTCCGGAAATCCTGCACGTAACTCTCTGCCATCTCAGACTGATCACTAACAGTGAGCTGCATGTGTGCTATAAATAAACTGTCGTCGCGCCCCAAAAATAACCACATTGGCTGAACATGCTGTGCTGTGTAGCCTACAGGCAATGAAATTATTAATTGTGCCCCCTACCCATGACACTTATGCCAATTTTTTTGCGCCTAAAACAATTTTTGGAGCTACCCTGAAAATTCGGAGATGATTGTCACAGCCATTCCTGAGTTGTCAGCGAATTTGCAAACAAAGAACAAACATACAGACACACAAAGAAGTTTATATAGGTAGATTGCTATGTCACTATCAGCATATCTTTTTATTTGGATTGTATTTGTCTATCTGACTTTATTTTACTTTGCCTTCACGTTTACCTTTAGTACGGTCAGTTGAATTGCCCAGCACCAAGGATCCCTGGATGCATTTTCCCAGTGTGCATTGCTAATGTTTCTAGGGCAAAGGATTATGCATATAGAATAGTCCAAGTGGATTTAATTCGTCAGTTTACTTACCTTTTCAGTTATTTCTGTCTGAAGGTTACATTAGCTTTGCATTGCAGCTAATTGAAGTATCTTTTTGTTTGTTTGTTAACCATACCAGGAACTATGTGCAATTTGTCACAGCAATAATATTAGAATGCAGTAAATATGTATCGATGTTCTACACTAGCTGCCCATGTAGCAACGTACTGCATATAAGGTCAGTCTACTTATCTATAAGTGCCCACACCAGGCAGCTCCACTGTATCTGACCGAGATGTGCGTACCAGTCTCAGCAATTCAACGGCAATGTGGTTTATGGTCAGCAGTATGTGGAGATTTGGAGGTCCCACGATGTAATCTGGCAAGATATGGACAAAGGAGCTTGTACGTTTCTGGACCATCAGTCCATCACTGTGGAACTCTTTGCCGCTGACTGTTCATGATTTGTCACTGACTCTAACACAGTTTTGTACGAGGCTAAAGACATTTCTGTTTACTTGAGCTTACGGGACATCACCATAGCGCCTCCGTGACAGCCTAGGCTGTAAGGACCGCTGCGCAAACATAAATTTTCTTACTTACTTACTTATTAACTTTTGTTGTTGATTAGGCTGAATACTGAAGAGCCACTGTACTAAACTAGTACTAGACATTTGTTTGCTAGTTTACTGATGCATGTAATGTTTCCTTGTGACATTCTGGTATTACAGAAACATTTGTCTGAAGAACTTGATAACCAATGCCATTTGGTGAAGAGTCTTCAAGTACAGTTGCAGGAATCTAGTGGTTAGTGACATGCTGTGGAATGTACCGTGGCATGTAATCTTTTGCTTACATAGACTTTACACCATTAGCCACTTTTATTTTGGCTACAACTTTGTCAATTATTTTTAACCAATCTTTGTGGAAAATTTTTTTACTGCTGGAAAGCGAATGAAATTTCCAACCAAACCGAGATAGAAGTCCTAGTTTGCCAGTAATATAGCGAAAATTGTCAACAAAATACTTTCGTTTTATGTGCACCAGTTTTATGAATCTAGCTTACTTATTACTTGCTTACTTATTAATTTAGTTTTTGGCTCCTGTTAAATGTTCTTTGGATTAGCAAACAGTTTTGTGTAATTAAGCTTCTGTGATTACAGTGTTGCTGTGCACTGCACACACTACACTGTACGGTTTCTCAGTCAGGCAACACCTCTTTCATTCGCCCAGATCAGTGGTCAACAAACAGGCATGAACTCAGTTTTGCCTACAACACGATTTTATGCAATTGATATTGCAACTGACAAGTAGCATGGGATTCTTCAAGCATGTGTGTGGGCAAACGTCTGTGCTTTTTAGCAACTATTGAACTGTTGAACAGTATAAGTGGCCACTAAACATGATGGTTTCGTTTTTGTGGTCTGTGACATGTTTTTAACTTGTTGCATTTGTAATTTTTAACACATTAACCTTCTGAATTCCCATAGTAGTGCAGATGTGGTGGAAATTAGTATATTGGTTTTATTAGAAATTTCGTTTGCTTTCTAACGTTAAAAGCATTTTCAAGATTGGTAAACATTTGACAACGTTTGAGCCGAGATAAGAGTGGCACCCTTTTTATGGCTCACAGTGTACAATATAAACAGAACTCATCTCTTTTTTCAACATTTTTGTTGTATTGTACATGAAGTTAAATGGTGAATATATCGAGTTCTTGGCACTGTAAGATAACACTTAAAACTTTATTGCATTTTGCAATTTTGTGCTGAAATCTCAGTTATGTCTGTTCAGGTGCAGTTAATGAAGTAAAGTCAGAAATGGAAGGATTGCATGCAGAATTGTTGGAGAAGTTGGCACAGCTTGATTGTCTGAAAACTGAACTTTATGAGTCGAAGTTAGAATCTTGCAGACTAGAGGAACAACTTAGGACAAGCGACCAACTAGTAAAGGATCTAAAAGCACAACAGCAGATGTTGACTGTACTTATTAATGAGCAGAAAGCTTCTCTAACAGCTGCTGATGAAGAAAAACTCCAGCTTGAGAAAATGGTCAATCAATATAAGGACAAAACAGAATTGCTGACTGCCGAGAATAGTGAACTGAAGAAGAGTCTGGATGCACTTGAAGCACAACATCAGGATGCAATCCAGCAGTTGGTGGCATCACGGGCTGAACTGGCTGCCAGCAATCGAGATCTCAGTCTTCATTTGGTCACACGGTCTGAAGCTATAAACGAGTTCAATATGGACTACAATTATGAGCTTGAGGATAAGCCAGCTAAAGATTCTTCATCATCCAGCAGTTCTGTTCTGTCAGTGATAGCTCAGGCTTCTGCATCAGATGCTGCAAATCTTGTTGAAGCAGAGGACTGCACACGGGATGATCTCATGTTAAGTTGCATTAAAACTGAACAATCGCCCGACACTGATGGGGAGCTAAAGTCATGCAGAGATGAACTGCAGTTGATAATGATGGAACGTGAAAAATCCCACAATTATCACATCGCACAGCTGTCTGCTAAGCTAGAGTCTTGTCTGTTGGAAAAAAATGATGAATGCAGCGATTGCAGCTCTAAGGATTGCTTGATTGATGAGTTGAATACCAGAACTCAATTGTTAGCAGATGAGGTGCAGCAACGTGTTGCAGATTTGGAGTGTTGTCGAGGACAGCTCGAAGAAGAAAAGAGACGATGCAGGGTTGAGGTCACACAGCTTCGTGATCAAGTTGAAGAATTCACAACAAAGTTGCGGCGTGCAGATGAGCAGCCTGCCATTTATGCAGATGCTGATTCACAAGGTGAGACAGTTATAGCTACGTTGAAAGCCGAGATTGTCTCGCTGAAAGAAATTCTTGACGAAAAGGAGTCAGTTTGCCAGTTGTATGAGTCAGAAGTGGAACGACTGAGTGGAATAGAGGATCGGCTTACAAAGGAAATTGATGAGCAGCAAGAAGTTCTTAGTCAGTTGCAACAACAGAAAGTTGTAAGTTCCACATCAGCTAATGTTACTGATGAAATTTTCATGCTAAATGATCAGTTATCTACCAGGGAACACGAGTTGAAAGGAAAGATAGAAGAAAATACAAGGTTGCAGCAGAAAGTTGAAGAAATGTTTGCAGAACTGGAACAATTGCGAAACAAACTACTTGAAGCTACGCCAGTGAATGGTACTACTTGTCCTTATTCAAACAATGAAGTTCGCAATGAAAATCAGACTTTAGAAATAGACTTAGCTACTGCAGTTGAGCATTCCAATGAAATTAGCAATGGTGAGCCACATCAGTCTAGCAACAATTCTGTTTCCAGTGACTCTAAGGGGATCGTTCAACTGCGTTCAACCATCTCTCAGCAGAAAGAGATGCTGGATGTGCTCAACTCAAAGTATGCATCGCTGCGTGGTCTTCTGGAGGATCGCTCCCAGGCACTGCATGGGAGCTCAGTGCTGTCTAGTGTTCACCAGCTTGAGTTGGAGTTGCATGAGGTAAAAGCAGACCGAGAAAGACTTCTTGCCGTTCTTGGTGAGAAAACTCGAGAGTCGAGTGCTTTGCGAGCAGAAGCACATCGTCTGACTACTGTGGTTGCAGCAAGTCAGGCGGCACTGTCAAAGGCCCAGCGTGATGCCCAGCAGGTTGCTGCTCAGTCACAGCATGAAACTAATCAGGACATGAAGAATGAAGCAGTGAAGAAACTTTCACAGATGATTAAAGACAAAGATATGGAGATCGATGCTCTTCAGCTAAAAAACGCTACATTAGTTCAGGTACGAATTGTATTAGATCTGGTCTAACACTTACGTTCACAAGTTGAGTTGATAAACTCATCACTGATATAAAACCTAGTATTTATAATACACACAGTCTTTCAAAAAGTGCACGATTGTTTTTAATAAGGTTTCAAACAGCAGTTTTTTAGCTGTTGGTTATGCATGTTAACTTAATTTTTATGCCTCCGCTGCTTGGATAGGTGTTGGAGACGTTATGTTTCGGGTCATTTTCAGCATCTCCGTGATTCTGTCCTTTTGTCCATTGCAGTGTCCCAAAACTGCAGCGAGGTTGACAAGAAATAATCATATGGGCTATTTGACTACACTGAGATGTAAACTTGTGGCAACTGGACAAAGGCAGAGGCATAGACATTGTTAAGTGCATTTTACTTACTGAATTTTGCATGTTCAGGTTCTTCAGGACTCGGCGCCTGATGGTGCAAAGCTGGCGGCAGTATGCAGTGAAACTGACAATCTCCGTAGCCAACTACAGATGTATCAGCGTGACCGTGAACAACTCATCAGTGCACTGACTGCCAAGCATCAGGAAAGTGTCAGTTTCTACGAGGAAGTGCAGCGTCTCACAGCCCAGATCATGGCACTGCGGGACGACCTGGAGCGGCGTACTCGTGAGCGTGATTCACTTTCGCAGCAGTATGAGGAAAAACAGCAGGCACTGTTTGCTGCCCTTGGTGACATTGCGGTTCTGCGTCAGCGCCGATTGGAACTTGAAGGCCAGTTGGCTGCCACCAGGTCATCTACTATAACATCTAATGCTGATAATCAGTTTACTACCGACACCAGTGACAGTAGAAGTTCTGTGGCAGTTCATGATCTCAAGCTGGAAATCCAGCAAAGTCGAGATTTGCTTGCTGAGAAAGATGTAGAGTTGCAGAAGCGGGAACGTTGCATTGGTGACCTGGAGACATCTGTGAAGGAAGTTACTGCTGAACTAGAATCAGAACGACAAAAATGTAGCAATGTCGCCGTGAGGTTACGGAGTTCAGAAGAGCTTCTGTCCTCGCGCACAGCAGAACTACTAGCATTGAAGAAACAGTGTGAATCCCTTACATTTGAGCTGCAGGGCTCTAGCGCACGACAGTCTGAACTGGCCACCGAACGTGACTCGCTTCGTCAGCGATTGGAGTCACTTGCTACAGAACTGCAGACCCTTCAAGCAGCTCACAGTGAGTTAACGGCCACTGTTGGCAGTCGCGAATTTGAACTTAATGCTTTCCGTGAACACATTGCGTCCATGCAGCGGTTGATGGAGTCTGGCAAGGCGGCTGGTGGCAGAGAGGAACAACAAGGAGAGGAGCTGAAGATGTTGAGAGATCAGTTAGAAGGACTTCGGCAACAGGCAATGTCACTGCAACATGAACGAGATCAAGCATGTCTAGTATTGCAGCAGCAACAGGCTGAATGTACCCAGCTGAAAAATGAGGTCAGTTTCTGTATTTGTTTATTTGTATGCTTGAGAGATGTTGTATTTTTCACATGTAGATGATAACATGCCATACCCACTGTGCATCAAGTGTCACTATGTGTCACAAGTGGGACCAAAGTTGTGCCATGTCTGTCTGCGTTTGATCATATTAAGATGCAAACCTCTGGGTAAAGAAGGTAAACCTAAAGGTAGAGGACATTTGATGTAGCACCTCTTTATGAGGCAACCTCGTTACAGAAGTGCTTAGGTATGACACATATTGTCAAGGGATTACACAGTTTTACCTGCCACCTACACATTTATCCATGACAAGACAGTTCAGTACGTTATCTCAAAGTTGCAACGAGAATTTTGCTGTAGTCTATGCAGCATACCTCGACATAATCTGAGCTTAAGTTTTGTAGAAATTTGCTGTTCATTAAAAAGTTTGATAACTGAAGGTTCCGCTAATTATGCGCGATGTAAATGTTTGTCACTTGCAGATGATGAGATGTGGTGAGAAGGAGCAACGATTGATGAAGGAGTGTGATCGGCTTCGGCATCATCTTGTTCAGATTGAAGAGAGTTACACCCGTGAAGCACTTGAAGCTGAGGACCGCGAGAAACAGTTGAGGAACAGGCTGTCTGATGTGGAAGAAAAAGTGTTAACGTCGTCGTCGGCAATGAAGAATGCAAAGTCAGTTGCCTTAGTACAGCTTGTCTGTTTTATATTTCAAGTTATTGGTTTCCTTTAGCAGCAAAATGTAGAGCTGTGTTGATATAGCATTCTGAAATTTAGCCACTGTGTATGCATCTTGTTAATAATTTAAGCAGTTTCCTTTCCATTTCTGTCACGTGCACTGTGGTTCATAAACTATGGTAGTTTATTTTTTGACACTATTTATGTCAAATTTTAAGTAAATTTGAATAATTTTCACAGTACTTCAGTCCTGAAAAATCTCCATTCTGTGATCTGCCTGTGTAGTTCTCTGTAAACCATTGAGTGAGTGATTAATTGGAGACTGATTTCAAACATTACTTGAACCCTGACATTATGCAACGCCACTGTGGTGTTGTTAACTTGTTAGGCTGCATTGATTGCATGAGATGCAGGCTATTGCGATCATTGGTCACATGGCTTTGCTTGCAAACATGGCTGAACAGGTAGAGGTCTTGCTTGGGTTGGAGGCTTTTGGGACCTAGGAACATTATGAGGAATTATGATTTCCCCCACTGATTTGATGCAGCCTTCTCCAAATTACTTTGGTTAGTTGTTACTGAACTCTTTCTGTTGGTGGATGTTTGCGTGATTGCGACAGGCTGGATTCAGCGAAGCAGCTGGAGAGTCTGCAGTTACAGCTGCATGTGATTGCCGAGCAGCGAGACAGTGCATTGCTTCAGTTGTCATCGGCTCAGGAAACCATCTCCAGCTACGCTACATCACTGTCCAATCTTCAGATGGTCCTTGAACAGTTTCAAGCTGGTGAGATTGCAATGATAAATTGCTAGTCGTCAACTTGTCAACCTCAAGCACCTTGGCGCAGCATGTATTAGAGTTTGCCAGTCTTTTATCTATATGGTTCCATTTGGTTCCGTCGTATAAATGCAGACTTACTCAGCTTGTACAGACTAGCTCTGCATGTGTGACTGAGTAAAGGCTTAACATTCCACTCAACACGTCATAGGTCATTTTGGCACTGCTTGCTCTATGATATCAATGACCAGTTTCGAGGTTTGTCATTTCTGTGGTGGTGTGAGTTGCTGCAATCTTCTCTTGTCATTTCATAGAATGGATTCAGTGTTGTTGCTGCTAGTTTTGGGCCACTCTAACTGTTTAGCTCTGTAATGCCAGTTTAGGTAGCATGTGCAATGCTGTAAAATTGAATAAAACATATGGAATGGTACTAAAGTCCTGTGGTCTTGTAAAAGACAAGCCAGTGATGACAGTTAACAGACACTTAAAGATCAAATGCAATGTTTTTTTGGTTGTTAAAGTAAACTGCTCATCGTCTGTCTAATAATAATCAAACCCATTTGAGCAAATTGTCGTAAAAGCATCTGAAATGTGCACACCTGAAGATTTGTTGACATTTTACAAGTTAGTGATGTCATAGCAGGAAAACAACCAAAACATTCTTGTCTGTTGACTGTATAGCTGTATTTATCATAGTCAAACGTGAATATTAGTATTTATAATTAAGATTAATACTTATTAAATGGGAATGTAGACGAGACCTTAGGGTATGAGACTGACATGAGACTGAGACATTTGGTTTTTAGTCCGAGATGAGATTCAGACACAGACCTTCCAACAATTCCATGACGAGACCAAGATGTTAGATTATCTGTCCGAGACGAGCCCGAGACTGAGACCTTACTAGGCCGAGAGCGATACGCTTTTCGAGACTTTTTGGCTTGTGCCACTATGGCTAGTTTTTCAACGCTTTATGAATTCACGAATTCAAGGTATAGAGTGGTGCAGAATAGTCTTTCGACATACCATGTAAACAGACATTAACAGTTGTAATTCTTGATGCAGTCTTGATAGTAATAGTAAATATAATTTTTGACGACTTCAATAGAAATTCGAAACGATTTGCTACTGCAATAAGTAGAAAAACGTGGACAATAACGTGAAGTGGCTTGCAAAGGAGACATTAGGGCACAAGACCGAGACAAGACCGAGGCGTTTGACTTTTAGAATGAGGCGAGACCGAGACTTTTCCTCATTTATAATGTCAAGCAATGAAGAAGGTTTATCAGCAGAACCACTGCAATTGCAACCCTACACTGTTAACGCAAGATGGGCTCAGTCAGTAACTACAGTGGAGTGCTGAAACGTTCTGCCACAACCGGAAAAATAAACGTTTTGACAACCAATCACACAATGACACACAAGCATAATGATGAACTTAGAAACATGTTCTTCAAAAATAATCCGGGTAAAATAGCCTCTTCAAAGGAGTATAACGAATCTCAGCGTAAGCAATACGAGCACATCATCGTACGATGTCACGGATAACTATACTAAAAAAGACCATTAAACTTCTATTTTTCAGTATTGTGTAATGGTGTAATGTATTAAAATTTATTATGCAGACATGTTTATATTGCAGTAAGCAGCCAGAAACTACTTTACATCAATTATATTATTAGACTTTGCATATCACCTTTAACAGTTAACGCATAACTCCTAGTGTTACCAGCTTGAAGTGGAATTTTTGGTGAAAGATGCCACTGTTCGTAAGAGTTTGTACAATACACTGCAGAGACTGATGGCTAGGACTGTTAGCTGTACTGACCATTGTATGTTATAGAACTCAGGTTTTGTGGTCCATGTATGGTCACTGTGTGGCATCTATGTTAGTTTTGCAGTAGCTGACTATACAGGTATTTTGTGATGACAGAACGTCAGCAGCAGCAGTCGTTGGAAATTGAGCGATACAGGAGAGATTGGCAGCATGAACGTGACAAGTCTGACCTTCTTCGCCAGCAGCTGCAGCAGCTCCAGGTTGACTACAAGTCAAGTAGTTGATTGTTGCGATTGTATGATGCTGAGTTATAGCACGTCCCATGAGGTCCCCAGCAGCTGTAGAGTAGGCCTGCTGCATTACAAGGCTCCAGTTTCATTCAGGTTAGTTTTATTTAGGTTGGTAGTTTGTTTATTATCGTTGTTTCAGTTTTTTTGTGCTCCTTGGTGTTCATATTATTTTTTGTGTATACAATAGTACTGCTGATTGTCTGAAAAGATGTGTCTTCCAGAGTTTGAGTGGGTGTAAACCTCTACTGACGTTTTTGCTTTCTTACTTACTTGAATGATATCATTTGAAAATGCAGGCACAGCGTCGTAGCAGAAGACTTTGGCAGTGAAATTTTGATGACTATTGTTTGCTTCTTCACTTTACCTAAACTGAACTGTTTTTTTTCATTTTTACAAATCTTTTTACACATAATGTAACGTGTATTTTATAGATTGCTCAGAAATTCTCAGTCTGAATGACTCATTCTTCATGTTTAGTGCTTGACAAATTGTTGTTTCTTATACATTTTGTCTCAGTGTGAGATTCACTTGTCCAACAGCCAGGTTTTGACCTAACTCATCATGAGTGAGCTCTGCTAATGTATTGCATATCTGCACGCATGAGGCTTTGTCATATTAGCTACTTATGTTGGACAGCAGCAGACTATGAAACATGTAAAAACAAGGTAAAGAAGGGTATAGCAGTTCGTGAACTTCACCTCACCGCTACGGGAAATCACATACCATATGGGATCACACAGTGTTACCTGCCACCTGGCAGAGGTGACTTTCCCGCCTTTACCCCAGCCGAAGCTGGTACTCGATTTAGCGACCCCGAAAGGATGCAAGGCTGAGTTGACCTAGGTGGTGGTTACATCCCAAGATAGTTTACCCGTAAGAAATGGTCACCTACCTCAGAAAAACCGGCAATGCCGTGACCGGGATTTGAACCCACGACCGCAAGTCGCAAGTCCAACAGCCTAACCACTACACCACTGAGCCACCCATGTAGTCAACATGTGTCTGTTAACAAAATATGAATGTCACTGAGTCACTCCATGATACGGAAGATGATGCTTGAGCTGGCTTAGAACAAGAGATGACAGCGCTTGTCTAATGAACAACTGATAACCACTGAGTGTTATCAGTTGTATGCAGTGTTTGGTAATTGTGAATGAAGGCGGAACTAGATGAAGCATCTGCGGCGCTCGATGCAGCACACCGTCTGAGTGAGCAACTTGATCGTAAAGAATCCATGATATCAGCCCTCAGAGACGAAGGTATATTGAATTGCCATATAGGCTCAGCTAATCTGATTGTTACTGTGCCTCACTATTGTAGGTGCACTAGACTGCAGGAAAACGTAAAATAGAATTTAATTTCTGCAGAGAGTAATTGGTGGAAGGACTCTGCAGTGAGACTGTGTCATACACGGCTTGCCGAAGCTGTTAACATGTTAACTCATGAAGACAGCTATAGAAATGTGAGGTACCACGCTATGAGCCTATGTGGCCTGTGAAATACTTCCTGTACTCTTGAGTACATACTGTGAGATTGCTATTGCCTTAGGATACCATTCCTCTGCAAATCCGTGCATATCATTTCAGCTGTATGCATTTATGAGCTGTGTCTTGACATTAGCATTAGCTCATCAGAAGTGTATAATTCACGTTTTACGTTGCATCACATTAGCAGATAACATGCATGCTGGATATTTCTGTAATTCTAGTCTGTGCTGCTACTGTTGCTTTGCAGTTCATCTTCGGGAGGCTGAGCTAGCAAACGCCGAGGAACAACTGAAGAAGGTGACTTCCAGCACTGAAGCTAAGATTGACAAGTGAGCCAGACTCTGCATCTGTTTTATCTTGACATAATTTGCCTTTCTTGGTCACTGTTCTTGCTTGTTAGATCATACAGCCACTTGGCATCTTAAAAACAATATGTCTTAGTGATGCATTTTTAACATTAAGTTTTTCTGTGTTGTCACCAAGTCACATTCAGTAGTGTTTAGTGTTAAAGGTTAAGGTAGTTCTGCCGTTGATACGAGATATGCAACACTGAAATTTATGTGGCGACAGATTTTGTGCACACAAAAATGTTCCGTAGGATAACACTGGATGACTGAAATATTTATTGAATGTGCTGTGTTTGATTTTTCGAGAGCATTACATTTGTGCTTTCTGAGTAGATAATATGAAAATCATACACTAAGGTTCGTTACAACAAGTGACCATTTTTGTTATGCGTCCACCATCTAGTTCCTAGATAGGCACTGGATGCACTGTTTCTGGATGTGCACGCTGTCTGTCTATCTGTCATGTCTCGACTGCAGTAATGTTAACAGTAATTTGCAGTGACCAATGACATTCTACTGATACCTTACCTTGCACTGTTTCAGTGCAGCCAGAAACATAAGAGACAGTGAGCACAGGTGGAGCTATACACTAGAGGTTTGCACAGGCTTTATCAGCCCAGCCCATTTTCAACCCAAATTATTTGACCTAGTCTGGCCCGGCCTGTTGTGGTCATGGCCCAGCCCAGCCCTGCCCGTGGCCAGTTCCAGTCATGCTGGAATGAAAAACACTGAAACATTTAGGCGTTTCTTCTCACAGCATCTCTGTAGGCAGCAAGATGCATATGACCATAAAGTGAAGTTTTACAGTATTGGATAAGCACACGGGCCAAAGCTTCTCAGCATGGTCTGGTCTCATTTCAGGCCCAGCCTCCGGCCCATACGGGCCAGGCCTATGGACCGCCCGGCCATGCAGACCTCTACTATACATGTAGCTTGCATGGTGGTGTCATATGAAGCAGTGTGATTTGCGACGTTGCAGAATTATTATCAAGAACCTGTTGCTGGGCTACTTCCACACGCCACCGTCCAAACGCCGTGAAGCACTACAGGTCATTGGTCAGGTGTTGAGCTACAGCTGTGATGAAATGAAAGAGGTACGAGAGTCTGCATTATACATCTTCTGCTCAACTGTAAACATGCTTTACTGATTAATCTGTTAGTTAACAGTTATTGTAGTCAAACTGCTGAATAGTTAAAGTATAACTATTAGGTAGTTAAATTGATACCCATCATTGCTAATGAATGATTTAAAAAATTAATCCCTCACCAGCTTTGTTATTAATACATGTATATGAATTGCAACTGTGATGGCTGTAGTGCATTAGGAGGACAGCTGGCTTATGAAAACATACAGCTTCTACATTCCCCATAGGTTTCTTGTATAACATTTGCCAAATCTGAATTGAATGTGTGAAGTAAGTTGGCTGAAGAAAGCAAAGTGTAGTTTGGACTGGTGATAATATTGTGTGCAGATCACCACGTTAAATGAACATTCCGAGGGCAGTTGGCTCGGTGGCTTATTCCGCAAGAAGTCCAGTGCTGCACTGTCAGGGTCGTCGCATGCTGGGAACCCTTATCAGGTATGTGCAGTAATGTAGTAATGTAGTTTTTTTGCATCCACGCCTGTAAAGGCAAAAGACGCAATATGTAACCTGGTTGTGATGTCTGTCCTTCTGTCCGTCTGTCTGTCTGTAATAAGCCACACCGCCTGACATCATAAGCTATTATTAGCTCGGGCCAAGCACTGCTTTCAATGACATTGACTGTAGCATTGATCTGCAGACCTTCCAATTCAGTGTTATGTTACTGTAACCATTATCAGCACCAAGCTTTGATGACCATAGCATAGGCTGTCCATGCTACACTAGTTTTAGGCACGGGCAATGATTGGCTGGAGAAAAATTGGGGATCTGTTTATCTGGTGAAACCAGTGTGTTGGAGAACGAGTTTGAGTGGAAGGAGTTTTACCTCTCACTTTACAGGTCGCTTTGGAGATGGGAGTGGGAGGAATGCCTTCATGAAATTATAGGCCAAGAGGCAGGTCATGTTGGTGCAGAATTGTCATGATGTAAGGTTGGCAGCAGTCTACACAGATATTGTTGTCGTATACTAAGCTTAATCGTAATTATAGTGTGATGTCTAGAACGAATCGTACTTAGCACTCATGTAAAAAGAATCTACTGTTCTGCTGCTGTAATGTGATGCGTTTCATGTCAGCATTTTATAGTAAACTAGAAAATCTATGGCAAGCCCATTAAGCTTCTGCTGCACCGTCCATTACACATACAGACAGACACATTGTTGCACAGATGGCACAGGTCGATAGCTATATACCTCTCTCACCTGTAGGTGGGCAGAGGCATAAATACAATGCCAGTGCAGAATTATAATGCCAGCATTGCACATCACTAATTTTAGCCATGTTATAATTGTTATATACAGTCATTCTCGGAGTTGTTTGTCAAGTTTCTGGAGCGTGAGTCCACTCCGCAGCCATCATCACCAGCGCCGCAGCTGCCAGCCGAACGCATGGTCCAGGAGCAGCAGCAGAAACGACAGCAACGGCACACAACACCGACCTTCAATCCGTTCTCAACATCTGTTCTAAATCCAGTGCCGTCATTAGCCACCGCCGTGCCAGTTACAGACTTCACCACAAGAGATCTTCTTGCCGACTCACTTCATCCACTGATGCGGCCCATATCTCCTGCCCGGGTGCCAATCCTTGCACCAGCATCAGAACGAACTGACACACCTCCCACTGTCAGTGGCCTTGACAGTGCTAATAGTTCAGGACGATCAACTCCTTCAAGTGCCATCCTCCGTAACATACTACAGCAGCAATAACCATTGCTGTACAGTTATTTCTTAGGGCACATTTTCATTCACACCAGTAACCTGCAGACGGTTGTGAGTTTGTGGTATTTAGTAACAAACTAATCATTATTATTATCACTATTATTTAATAATAATGATAACTGTTGCATTGCAATAATGCCCATTTCCCACAGCATGGCTGTCTTGTCAGTCAGTCTGTCTGTCATGTGGGTGACTGTTCTGATGCCTTCCCCAGATGCCGCCACATTTGATGCGGCTATTTCTAAATTACTGTAGATATGGTGTTATCATTGAAATGTACTCGTTAGAGCAACACTAAGCAGTGGGGACGTTATGCAGTCATCGTAATGCACCAGTGGTATCAGCATTAATTCACAGTACAAAGAGCTTAATTTGACTTGGTGATTGTCGAAGCTTGAATGCCTTCAGTTCTCATTGAAAGGCGATCAGTAAGGCTGCAGTGTGTGCATGTCGGTATCTGAGCCGATGTTTCTTTCGACAAGTTGCTGGTTGATTTGTGTGAGACGTATGTGCATGCTCCTCTTACTTATCTTGTATTCAGTCTTTTGTCATTCCAGAGGCTACAGTTTACTGCTGTAAGACATGGATAAATACATTTGATTGTGTGTTAAATACCAGTGAGTACTTCTCATCTTAAATCTGGTATTGTGAAAAAATACTTTTTGTGCATGCAATTTCTGAATTCTGTAATTGTATTTTCTATTTTGTCGTCATTAATATTATGTTTGGTTGTTGGTATGGAAGTTGCATGGCATTATTTCCCCGTACTACATTCATGGTGATGAACAGTCTTCTGTGGTGTTAACTAACACAGCCTTTATTTTTTTAGAAATATCTGCACATTAGAACACTTGTTGATTCTTTTGTCTCCACTACTAAACCAAATATCACTCAATTTACGTACATAATTTCTACTACAGGCCTATGACAACATTTGGCCAATGTCAGATGCTTCATCTCTAATCATGCGTATATATTCTATAAAATATACTGTGTATGCAACATTCTGCAGTGATGTTCTTGATTTCCTTTCGGTTATGTTGCTGGAAACTGCACCATACAGAATATTTCCTTGCTCGTATCAGATATTCAAAGGTGTATGGTTTGTTTCTAAATTGCTGTTTCGTGGTTGCACTGTCAATTTCATAGTATTTCAGCAATGTAATGTATTATGTATTATAGATGCGAGATGTGTAAAATATGTAGCAAAATGTTATAAAAGGTAAAAGATGTTGGTGTTCGGCATTTGTTTGTTACCGCATTTCATTGTATGTTTGTGGATAAATGTAATATGTTTACTGATTGAAATGTTGTGTTTTTGTGTGAATTTTTGGCAACTGTCATCACTTGTGACTTCTGGGGAGATAACTCGGAGTTCCTTTTATCCCGAAGGGACCAAACCTTATACATGTGTAGTCCAGGCATGAACCGCACTTGGGATTGCTTTTGCGGTCAAAGTCCGAAGGTCGAGGTCAGACCCAGATGGGCTCTGCAGTGCTCTTGTTAATGAATCTCGGAACATTTCCGGGTTTTCCAGTGCCAGCGTCAACAAAATGTCAACGTATCAGCAGTATTGGGTTGTTGTTCTGGTGTACGTCATGAGATGAAGCAACCCTTCCTTTAAACAAGTGGCCAAAGGAATTTGGCGAAGGCCGCATCGAATCCCCTCCCCCACCTCGTCGCTGTGGGGGATCAGGAATAACGTCTAATACAGTGTTCCTTGGACCCCCAAAACAAGACGTCGATCCGCTCAGCTGTTTTAGCACAGTGAAGTCACATCACAGACTTACAGATGCTAGGATCATCGATCGCAATAGTGCGCATCTAGTATATTCAGTGCAGCCTAAGAACGGTTAAAAATAATAAAAAATGTAATTCGAGTCGTGTGTAAACTTTAGTCTTTATTGCGGGCGATTTGTACAGCACAAACCTATCTATTCATGACAGTATTATAAAAAAGAACAAAGCCACTAGTCTACTTGTCGTTCCTATCCTATGTAATATCGAGCATAGCAGACTAGTAATTTAGTCTACAAACGGCGTGGCAGTGAACTGAGCAACGGGTGGCAGTTGTGAATAGTTAAGGTATGTTTACAGTCTTGTGTGGCAATGTGCTAAGCAGTGGAACTGTGGCAGTGCAATACTACGTGCGACACAGTCTTAAGCTGACACTGTGCATCGACCGATGCAGCCCAACATCATACAGCCTTCATTAAAGAGTTGGACAGAAGTCACGAAGCATTTCTTTGCTAACTATGTCACGTGTATACACAAGGTTTGGTTGGTGGGTGGCAACAACCACCCAGATTCAAAACTGTGTCATAGTGCATATGCATTTGGAGCATAGATGCAGTGTGGTAGTGGTAGAACGTCATATCGAAAGGCCTGGGACGAATCCACTGTTGGGACGTGGACGTGAACAGTCGGCAAATGATACTGAAATTCCATTGTGTTAGTACTTGCGGTTTTGCAGGTCGTAAGCTTAAGCAGTGCTGTTTGCGTCTGCCCGGCAGTTTCAAAAATCCATTATCAGCTGCTGTAAAAACGCTGCGTCAAGTTGTAAACAGCTTCTAAACACTCAACATGGGATGCACAAAAATACACGGCACTAAATACCATAAGTGTAATTTTGTGTTAATTTGTTAAATACTGCAGGATAGGTACTTGAAATACTCCGTCTTGTGCATTTTAAAGTCGTATTTTGTCGTTTGGTAGGAATTTATTACTGTGGTCACAATTTGCTGTTTTATAATGATTTTCAAAAGTTTGGGCACGTTACCATCTATTTTGAAAATGAGAGATGGAAACTTTTCCAAATTTTCACTGTCGGTGATACACAGAGTCGTTAAACTGGTAGAAGTATTCTACGCGATAACCGAGTGACGTCGATAGTTCAGCATGCAGATAGAACACGCAAGCGACGCCTTGCCGTACCATGTGACGTTGGCGGGCACCTGACAGTGACAACGTACAGGGTGATTCAGTATAACATACCCCAACATGAAAACCACAGTATCTCAGAAACGCGCGAACATTTTTGCACAACCTCTTGCTCATTTGTTTAGTATACTATTGTGCTTAGCGAGTCTTGTTTCGTGCTATAGGCCTAATTACTTCACTGATGCCGAAATGATGGAAGTTCAATCTCCAAGAACTAATTTCGCAACTTGACAAACGCCGGTTTTATTAAAGTAACCTAAGTAGCAAGTGTCACATTTTGTTATTTAATATATACATAGACTCTCTTATTTTAGGTTTGAAGTCTTCTGGTTTTGGCTGTCATATGCGAGGTTTGTATGTGGGATGCATAGCTTATGCTGATGACTTGTTGCTATTATCTGGCTCTGTAGTTCTACTGCAAAAAAATGCTAAACATGTGTTCTGACCATGCAGATCAGTT
>Ga0126335_1000630_pt1 | contig 17515 bp, 7 predicted proteins | sample OlaspJWI45metaG_FD_108409 | JGI IMG/M metagenome (GOLD analysis project Ga0126335, IMG submission 108409) | Marine gutless worms symbiont microbial communities from Oahu, Hawaii - Olavius sp. 1 OAHU.JWI-45 metaG | ecosystem: Host-associated > Annelida > Digestive system > Unclassified | place... | reverse complement strand
GCAGACATCAATTAACACAACTCGCATACGCACTGTCCACCGACAGATATTGACTATAAGTGACGACAGAAGTAACTAATCGTGCACTGACTGTTTGCGTAGTGGAAGAGACATTCGTTCGTGGTATTGCTGTACTATATTATTTTTGTCGTTGTGTTAAATACTTTTGACTTGAGAAATGTCAGCGCGTAAGAATAAATCGGACATATGGACACATTTCGAAAAGCTATCTTCAACCTAAGTGAAGTGCAAACTCTGTTCGAAGGAACTAAGCGTTTCAGGCGGCGTCACCAGCAGTATGCACGGCCATATGCGCAGCAAGCATCCATCAGTGTTCGAGCAGTTGCATGCTAATTCCACGCCAACAATATAAGGTGCCGTGCAGACGGACAATGAAGAGTCGATTGTCTAGCATGAAAGCAAGCATATCAGAACAGAACAGCTAGCGGGCAATCTGGACGGCGACGCACGCCATATTGCGATAACCACAGACATATGGACGAGCTTATTGTATGAGGCATACTTAAGCTTCACAGCAAGCTACGTCGATCATGACTGGATAATCAAAAGTCCAGTGCTGGCACTAGAGGATCGCCATACGCAATCAGTTATTGCTGAGAATCTAGACAAGTGGCACAAGAGTGGAACGTCGCTACGAAAGTGATTGCCTATGTACACGATGGCGCAGCTATTTTTGTCGTTGTGTTAAATACTTTTGACTTGAGAAATGTCAGCGTGTAAGAATAAATCGGACGTATGGACGCATTTCGAAAAGCTGTCTTCAACCAAAGTGAAATGCAAATTCTGTTCAAAGGAACTAAGCGTACATGGTCCATTCCACGCGCTATGTGTGTAAGTCTAAGCGATTCGTCAGTGCCTGCGATTCGTCAGCCTTATGACCGACACATGGCGCGTTAAGCGCTGCATAATAATAATAATAATCAGAGACGTCGGTGACAGAAATAACTGGCTAGATGTCAACTGTGCAGCGCACAAACTTCAGCTTTGTATCAATACTAGCATGGGCACTGACAGGGTCACCAACCACCCCATTGCTAAGTGCGTCGCTGCAACAGCTCGCTTACCTGACGCCTTTTATCTGATTGCCACCACCTCTCTCCCTCTTAGGTAATTACCTAACATACAGCACCCTGCCTAGGCTCTATAGTGCTTGTCGCTGGCGTCACTGCGCAGCTCTACTGTGTGTGAACGCTTTACTTTTTGTCACCCGAGTCCGCCTGTCTGGCACATAAACGAAGTTCGAATTTAATTCGAATTTTTACAAACGAAGGTCGAATTTAAGAAATAAACGAATTTAACATCCATAATGTTGATGATATTGATGAATATGTATTTGAATTTAATTGTCATTTCCTGTCGTTTATGGTATTTCATCACATTAAAATGTTTAACTGCGTTCCTAGTATTCACTTTGCAAGTGCATTTTGTAAGTGCATTGATCGTGTGAATTTTCACATATGACGTTAACACCATATACCGAACTGTCTGTGAAAGTATAATTTACTGTAACAGTTTTTGTTGCATGGTATGGATTATATCGATTGATATAGTGACTGAAATAGAGAAAATGAATGTTTTCTACTTAATCATGTATACATTTTGAATACGTGTGTGTTGTGTGATGTGTTAATGTTTGTCACAACTGAACAAAATGATCACATACTTATTAGCTACATTTAGTTCTGATATGATTGACACTGTAATTATATTTTAGTTTATTAAATCAGCTCATAAGTGAGATTTTATAAAATAATTACCATTTGGTTTGTTTTCTGTTCTCGTAATCAAGGTGTTAATGTCAATGTGTTATTTAGGGCACACAACAGAAACTTCACTTGCTGATATAGTAGCACACTTGACAAGCAAAGGCAATAGAGAAGTATGTCACTAACAGATGGTGTTGACACAACTGTCACTGTGCATTTACCTTAAAAATTGCTAGCTTGAAGATGTACACTGATAAATACATAGACATTAAAATAATCACAGTGTAGTTTGTATTATATATGAAGTGAGTTTGCTACATCTGCGATCCGTTAAATTGTGTACTTTTCTCGACACCTGTTTATCTGCAGCACCAGTCTTCTGAGTACTGTGCTTTGCTGGTGGCTTTCTGTGTGTTGCCTGGCCACAGCCTAGCTGTGCTGATTGTATCGACTATTCATTGGGTGTCTGTCTGTCAGTCATTCAGTCTGTTTCTCTGTTAACCAGGGTGTAAAATCATAACTGCTGAATGCAGAGATTTGTAATCTTCCTACTGATGAACTCTGATCACGAAGTAAAAACTAGGTCAGTTAAGCCAGTTGAGTATCACTGTCCTTGGGCGGCTTATAATATCTTGTTACGGTAGTTGATGAACAAAGGCTGGAAAGGCCATTTATCTGATGGGACTACTGACTGCATAGAGTTGAGAAAGTTTAGACCCTGAAGTTTATACTGAGCAGTAAGAGTATTGTTTTTGTTATTTTTTTTTTCTTGGATCTGTACATGGTTATGACATTTTAGGCTGACGTAGTGTCATCTCCACCCTTTCAGCTACTGTACTGCAGCCCATCTGCTAACCCTTATACACAGTATGTTTGTTTTCTGGCTGTGCTTTATAACTGAATTTATATACTAGTGAAGTAGTATTCCGTCTTAGCATCCACAGTGCGTGTTCAGGCAGAGAATACAGCGATTCACAAAAAAGTGAACCAAAATGTTTCTGTAACATCTGCTACAAAACGCTTCCAATTCTGATACAATTTGGTGCATAGTATTCTTAATAAATTTGCAGTACAGTACTGTACACATTTTCTACCTCACCGAAATAATGTCTCTACACTACCAGGCGAAACAAAAATTCTTGTTTTATGTTAATGTTAATGGAATGCTGTAAATTCATTTCTTTGAACTGGAATTTTTTTAACACAGTAGCATTTGATCAGTTTATCAACACCAGTTCTGTTCCAACAATTTAATGGAAAACTCTTTTAGCAGAAGAAGACTGCTCTGATCTTTTACAGCACCAAGTTATTGAGTATAGTTTTGTCTTCTCTGCTAATTTTAATTCAGTTCTTGATCAGTGGATGATGATTAATTATGAAGATAACATTCACAATCTTGATCGTCTCCTGTAGCATAAAACAATCATTATGGGTACATCCCATAGCAACCATTATTTAAATTTAGTAAAATTAAAACATTGTTTACATTAATTTTGTTGGTATGCCAAAACTTCAAATTTTCTTTGAAGAAACAAGTCTATTGCATTTCATTGCCATTTACGTGTTTGAAATGCAACTTTTAATTTAACAGATTAGCATAGAGACACAAATTGGGCGAGGTGGAAAAAAGTATATACTGCTTGGTCACACCAGAAAATCTTACAGAAAAATTTGAAAAATTGTGCAAAAGAATATTTAAGAAAATATTGCACTAAAATTGATGAAAATTGCACCAAAGTTGCATGAATGTTTTACAGTTGTAGTATATAAATTTGGCCAGGATTTTGATTAGGTAAAAATATACAATAAAAGAGAAGTGGTTTTTGTCTATTGGCATACTTTGGTCTAGATGAATTACTCTTATTAATTTGGTTTCGTCAAATACTTGAAATTGGTGAATTACAAGTTTCTTAATGGACAGCTGCTCTTGTCTCACTGAACTGATGCTAGGCCTGTAGGGGGCCTAGATGGTGTTGTATGTATTATCATTTAATATTTTATGCATCACTAAGCATATCAGTATGCAGGCCTCTAGGACTCTCTACCTGATGCCTTTGATCTGACCACTGCAACTACCCTCCCTTGCATGGACTGGACTCATGCGTTAGGTAGTTACGTAACACACAGCTACCCCACCCACACTAGGGCTTGTCGCTAGCGTCGTGTCTCCCAGTTATCAGTTTAGCTGCATCATCGGCCTCACATGTGCAGGGCTGATGTGGCTTAGCACAACTGTAGCCCAACGAGCAGGAAAATTGCAATCCAGCACAAAAAAAATGTGCGCTTCTGCAAAAACATGCAAATTGTGAAAACAGTGTGTTCCGCAAGATCACATTTTTCTGGTGGGAGTAACTGCTATGTATTCAGATACTATCTACCAAATTTTATCAGAATCAGATGAGTTTTGTATAAGATGTGACAGAAACATTTTGGCTCACTTTTTTCCAAATCACAATGTAGTTACAGGCAGTATGGAAGCTGTGATATGGTATATTCAGTAGTGAGTATGTTTGTGCATTTGCTTTGAATTTGGAGATACTTGGGACTCGGCGTTAACTTGTTTTGGGTTAAAATAGAAGATTAGGTGCATGTTTATATGCACTGTGAGCAATCGTTGCTTAAAGAATAATGCATGTACAAAGTACATCTACAAGACACTGTAGTCTGTCTGTACTATGCCAAGCTCATACTGCCGCTGTCAGTGAAGTACAACTGTTGTTGATACAAATCTGAATTAAAATTGACTTACACATGGTTGTGATGTATGTGCTATACTAAACAAATAGTTGCCAGTTTGTTTCTGATCAGCTGAGTGCAAGTGCAGTGATAATTCTGAAATATGCTTTTCCACTGCAGTTTGTTATGTTTTAATGGCTGCCATTATTCGCCGTCACTGTGCATGTGTGTGATATGTGGTTACTGCATCTGAGCAGGTGTGTGGACAATAACATTGGGTCCGAACCAGCTGGCAGACAGCGTGTATTTAACCGGGCCATCATGGACCAACTGATGGCTGCCATCAATGAGTGCAAACAACCAGGTGTGTTTCTACTACCATATGTGCATAGAATGCTGACATATTGTATGAAAGACATTTATATAGTGCCATATATCACAGGAAAATTAAATTTACCACATCTCGCTTAACTGACATTTTGTTATGTATGTATGGTTTTCTGTATGAACCTCAATAGGATATATATTAAGACAGGTTATTGCTTGAGCTGGCAGTGCATTTAGTAAGCTTTGATGGTGCCGCCTGTGGCCAACATTTGCAGCCTTCAGCTAGCCACCTGCCATTGTTACTGCTGATGGACAGCCACAAGACAAGGGACTCCATGACTTGACACACACAGTAAGATGCTGTAGTCTGTCTGTACTATGCCAAGCTCATACTGCCGCTGTTAATGAAGTACAACTGTTGTTTATACAAATTTGAATTACAGACTAACTTATACATCGTTGTGATGTATGTGTTATGCTGAACAAATAGCTGCCGACAGCAATTCGTCAGCAGTAAGCCAATGGCCGGCAGCCAACTCAGCACTGCTGAATGGATCTAGTGATGATCTGTGGACAGACACAGAAGATGAGTCTTTCATTCATGCAACTCAGGCTGTATTGGATTCAGTTTCTTCCAACTGTTTTACGAGTCCTCTGGCAGTTACGCGTTCCTCAGCTGTTACCAGTACGCCAAATGTAAAGTCGTCACGATGCCGTCGAACTTTCTGCCTTGACCCTGCACCGGCAGTTCCACGTGGGGTGAATACTCAGTTTCTCAGTTCAAATGTTTCTACAAGTTCACCAGTGAGAGATGCCAGTTTCAGTGAAGAGTTGATGGCAACCCTTGCTGAGCCAGACGATGTTCTCGACAGTCAAGTCATACATACTGATGCACATGTCTCTTCAGAACTGCTCAATCCACTTTGTGGTAGTGCCGTAGACAAACGTGACAACACAAAGACAGGTGTGTATGTCACTTTGTAATAATATTTGGCCATATTTGACATTGATGTGCAGTGCCTGGTCAGTTAACCACTGTTTAGCCGTAAGTGTTAAGATCTGAGATATGATAGTTGTTGGTTTGGCTGGCATGGCTTAGGGGAATTTAGCATAGTAACTTGTTACTGTACGAATACACAACTGAGCAACTCTACTTGAAAATTTAAACTGCTTTTCGATGTAAATTGCAGCTGTTCATCAGTTTTGTTAGCTGTGCTTTGCTGTTGCTGTTTTCAAATTGAACATGTCATTTGAAGTGCCTCTCTACTTTAAATAACTGTAGAGTAAATTAAGTTATTGTTTAAACAGTCAAAGAACGTTTTGCTTGCTTGCATGAGCAGGCTTAACTGATAACCTTTCAATAAGAGCTGTAGACTTTTTAGGCTGCGTCGAATGCATGAGATGCAGACTGTTGTTACCGATGATCACAATGTCTTTCCATAGGTCTGTCTGTCACGTGGCACTTGACGGCGCATGCAGTGTGTGGGTCATTCGGTGCAGCCTTTGCCAAATCACTTTGGCCTCTTATATTTATACAGGTTGCGCTGTACTTTGGTGATCACTGTATTGGCTTCTGTTGGCTTTGCACTTTTATTACATTTATTAGTCAGTGAACCAGTCAAAACAGTTGCAGTTGAGCCAACCTTGCAGCACAGAAGCAAATACCTGATGCTTTTATCAGTGTCACTGTCTGTGTAAACCCCCCTTCCATTGTTTTCCTAGTAGTGTCACTCTTATTTGAATGCGGTGTTTTTATTGTCGTATGCAGTTTGCCAACTATGTGGACGTGTACGCTATGTGTTGTATTTAGAAGCATGCCAAGCAGTTGCCGGTCATGATTCATTTCTTGGTGATGCTGACCCGTTTGCACAGCCAGAACTGTCGTCACTCATTGCTAGTGCAGAAGGTGTTGATACTAAGATTATTGTTAATTATTACCGTGTGGCATAGTAAAATGTCTGTCTTGTTTTCTCATATGTGGGTGCATCTTCTGAGTATTTAGTTCAAGTACTAAGGTCATCAGAGCAGCAAAAAAGCATGCATTGATAGGTAATATTTTGCAAAGATTATATTTTCTGTGGTATAGACTTACTAAGATATGATAGCATTACATGTATTTCTTATAAGGCTGTCAAATTAACACGTTAATTAACGTGTTAACCTGTTAAAGAATTAACTGTGATTAAAAAACTGATGTCGTTAAAATATTAATGCACTGACGAGAGAACTACAATAAATTATTGCTGCAGGCTTCGAACGACACCGGTCTGACTGAAATATGCTGCGACGCCAGGACACGGGGCAGACACCAGGCATTCTAAGGGGACCTTGATGTACTAAGTGAGACATGCATAACCACTGCGATACAGTAGCGGCTTACATTACAGTCGTATATTTCATGTGTTTGCTGCAACATGAAAGATGCAAATATGCAAGTCTTCAGAAACACATTGTGTGTTAAGTCTGTTAACTTGCGATTTAAAAAATTAACGTGTCAACAGCTCTAATTCCTTATTGATGCCACTGTTGCACACAACGAGAAAAAAAGACAAACGTCATGAAAATTATGTTGGCTCTTCTAATTGTTATGTGATTCATTGTACGTGTGCTGTAGCTTTTGCAACACAAAATACAACTTCGTCACTCCCTGCCAACTTGGAACATCACAGCAAAAATCCTGCAAGCCGTGATCAACCCATAACCATTATTTCCAAGGGAGTTTCTTCCTCAGCACCAAAACCGACTTTTTCCAAACTTGGTGTAAAACAAACTGACTCATCTGGTGCAGCAACAGCTAAGCAGTCCGGTGCCAGGCGCCAGTGTTCAGTTGAAGAGATTGAACGCAAGAAGCAGGAGGCAATGAGAAGACGCCGATCATTACCATTCAAAATGTGACTATTTGTAACGAATCTAGTTGATTTTCTGTGATAGTATTTGTAATTTGTGCATTGTACCTGCAGTCGTGATTGTTATCTTATGACTATGATGAAAGTGCATCGTAGTGAGTTTTCAGTTATTTTGTGTTGTGACCATTTTCATTTGCACTTATGTTGTTGAAGCTTATCCTGTAACAGTTTTGTCCTGTGCATTTGTCATATTAGAAAAGTGATAGTAGTACAGTTGGTACTGTTATCCATCAGATTATTTTCATTAGTATTACAATCATTGATCATTAAGTTTGATGTAATAGTAATTCTTTCAGTTTTAGAGAAAGATATTCATGTGTAGATATCTTCTTTACTTTATGACAGCAGCTTTTTGAACTACTAGTTATTCATTTGTAGGCTGCATCGAATGCATGAGATGCAGACTATTGTTACCGATGTGTGCAGTGTCAGTCTGTCACGCAGCTTCACTGTGCGTGGGTCATTTGGTGCAGTCTTTTTGCCTAATCACTTTGGCTGCTTGTTAAGTTTATCCTATTACCATTGGCAGAAAGTCATTACAGTTACTGTTGCTTTTAGAATCAAGTACCAGGCACAGTAACTTTAGGGTGTGTTTTTCATCTTTGTTTGGTACAATAAAGTTCAACTGCTACCTACAAAGAACTATATCTACTAGTATTGTGGATGTTACAATTTGACTGATGTACAGAACGGAGAAGTCATCACAACCGTTTAATAATTTAATAGTGTCAGCTATCCCTGATACTGTATGCACAGTTGCAGAAACAAAGGTAGCAAACTTTGGGATGTAGTGTGGGATATAAATCTGTACATTTTAATCATTATTACGTAGACAAAGCACAATTTGTAAGCAAATAAATGTACCTTACACCTTACACAACTGAACTAAGGTAAATTGAATGAAAATAAATTTACAACACATCACACCAAATGTAACAAATAGTGAAATTCAACTACTGCTCTACTTTCCACACAGTGTCTGGAGTGTCATAACCACTCACAACTGACTGCAGTGTGACAAGACCACCGACGCACCATCGTCGGTGATTAACAATCACGCTTCACATCGTTCTCTTCGCTGCTACCGACTGACGTTTGTCACACTATGCAGTTTTATTTGCTACACTTTTATAATACACGGTAGACCATGTTATAACTTACACATAAAGACATAAAGGGTAGACAAGCACAGGAGTGACACCTTGAATGCGGTAGCTTACATGGTGCACAAACAAGACACAGTTACAGTAAAACGGCTAAAACTAGCACTACCGTGAAACAGTAACAGTAAAAATGCAATTTTTACAGTAACAAGTGATAGTACATGCGACTTTTTTATATAACCACGCTTTTAACTAACATTGTTAGGCGCCCTTGTTGTGTCTCGGCACTTACGTCGCCTTGATCTTGACTTTTTAGATAGATAGAATCATTACTTCATTAATAGCGGAGTGTCATTGAAACACGCACTGAGCTGCAATCAGTGAAAAACTGGCTGCCAGGTAAATGTTGACGTGGATCTGTCTAGAAACATGACAATCAAATTTGTGAGATTTGAGTTAAAATACAGGTGTTAAAATTAAATACATCTGAAAGTCACAATGTCATTGCTCTAGTAAAGATAAATGTCAAGGCAAATTATCTCTAATGACAGACATCCAGTGAGTGTGCTTAGTTCATATTGTAACACAGTGGAGTGGTTCTGGTGTGACTGAAGCCTATCTCAGTGGCCAACTGGCCTCCTTCAGTGCTTTGACGCTGTTGGTTGGGTCATCTGGCCTGTAAAAATCGTCCCCAAACTGACCTATAAAGTGTCGAGTGGGATGTAAACCTCTGCGCACTCACTCGCTTACAACTGTGGTACACAATACAGTTCTGATAATCTCTTACAGAGAGAAAGAGGCATTACCATACTGAGATCAGCAGTGCCCTGTGTCTTGGGAAGCACGTTTAATTGCTTTCTCTACCGTCACAACGACCATAATAAAATACCTAACACAGAAATTTATCCATTCCAAAGCATTCAAAAACCTGTATAATGTGACCAGTATCACTAACACGTGTTATAAACCACATCACAAACATACAATGCATCACAATAACAACTTAATACACTGGCATGCAAGCAACATTATGAAATCAGACTACACAAAAATATACTATGCATTTTATTGAGTACAGTCATTCAATCAATACCTTTTACTTCAAGTTTTCAATAGTGCAATTAAAATCTAGCATGATTTGCAAATCCATGCATAAAAAATATGAAGCACATGAAAACTGTATAAAACTACTAGCTCTTTATTATCAACCCAACTGCAAAGACTGCCTTACATGGTGCACAAACAAGACACAGTTACAGTAAAACGGCTAAAACTAGCACTACCGTGAAACAGTAACAGTAAAAATGCAATTTTGTGCAGTATGTATGCTTCACAAAGCGTTAACAGTCAATGACCTATATATTGCAGTTCCACTCTGTGCTCTTCAAAAATGCCGGTCCAAAATTCTGTTATCACAGTCACTTATGAAATTACGAAACGTAGCAAGATAATTTTTACTAGTATAAGACATCTATTAACTAATATATCCATCTAGCAGTTGTAGCATATATTTTCACAAAAAATGTCACATTTTTAGGCTATATCAAATGCATGAGATGCAGACTGTTAGCAATGACTGTGGTGTCTGTCTGCAGGTATGTCAGTCTGTCACGCAGCTCAACTCTGTGGCGCATGCACTGTGTTTGCCAAATCACTCGGCCTCTTGTTTTCTAATACCACATTTGTGGGAGGCGCAGAGTAGAAAAATAGTACTCCTTGTGTTTCAGACAATGTGGACCAGTACGGTAATGCCACTATTACACTGATTCAGAAAAAGGTTGGCAGTCTATATTACATTACATTGTATATTACAAACCAGTTACACAGCACCACAATAAATCACTAACACTAACCACAACAATACTCATTGTATCCGAGTATATCAAATAACACCAAACATAAAACTGCACCAACAGTGAACTAAATAACTATAACTATTCTTAACAAATATTACAACATCTAACAACATATACACTAAAACAATGGGAATGAAGTGACTCAACGAGACAGTGACTTCTATGATGAATTTGCTCAAACTGTATGAAAAAGAGCTAACTACGGAAAGTTATAAACAAACTCCTACTGGCAGTATTTGATGCAAGTATAAAATCAAACGAGTAGTAAAAGAAAGTATTTTCACTGTCACACAATTACGGACTTAACTTTGAGAATACAGCTAATACACTTGCATGCAAGAAACTTTATTGTACATAACAAGGGGTGCGGCTTAAGTCACACTGATCTTAATGAGGTGCTACACAGAAAGAATTGGTCTGAGCAAAAAAGAGACCTTTAATAGAGATTTGGGATCAACACAAACTTTTTTTACTGAACCATACAAAGTAATACACGATGACTAATATGCACACACATGTAATCATCGTTGTTTTTTAAAGTGAGATCTCAAAGCTTGTAATTAATCAATTAACGAAGTGATTAAAAAGTAATTTAGTTTAATAAATAATACCTACAAAAACAATACAGATGATTATATCACCACAACACGACAAGCACGACTTGCACTATTATGTATAACAAAGCATACTGAATCGATATATACTCCAACTGTAAACGAGCTTGTTATTTGGCAGTAACCCATACAAAATTTCTCTCTAGTATCAAAAATTGTAGCTGTTGCATTATTAATGCTGTATGCCGAAATTTCATACAAATAAAACAATAATGCGATAACACCAGAAATATATCATAGGAATCAGTCACGTTATGAAAGTGTTAAATCAACAAAATAACACATAAAACACTGTAAAATAATATATACACATTAGCATATTATGAAAATATAACTAGACAAACAGTGACCAGAAAAAACAACAGATGCGAATGGCAACATACAGGTGCATGAAAGTTGAGAGTATATAGAAAGCATGCATCAACAGACAGACTGCTGCACTAAACCTAACTGAGTGACTACAACATTTAACATTTGCCGATGTTATGCTGCCATTAGGACATTCTGTAGCAAAATTTCCAGTGCGGTAGAAATGATCGAGAAGTCGGTCTTTCTCTGCAAACCTCTCATAAAGCCAGCATGTAAGCATTGTCTCACTGCGCGGAACTGTGGCTGCTGGATACTTGCGATAGTGGATCATGGTCTGACGCGGTTCTCCGTCTCCAGCGACAACATTCGTCAGCAGCTCAAAAGGTCGACCATTTGCATATCCAATTGTCACATCAATTATGTACTTCAGGCTCTTCTGGTCTCTGTGCAATGCTGACAGCACAACTGCCTCATCATCTCCACATTCAACGTGATCACATTTACGAAAATGTACATACAAACAACCTTAGCGACATCTGTATATTTTTGTATATACCTGTAAAAAGTAAGACCTTACATGTGTATGCTTACATTCATAAATGTAATATAATTTTGTTGCCAAATTATAATGCACAAACAGTGCTTGAAGACTTTTATATTAACTTTAATTGGAAAACAATAATTTCCTGTACAAAATTTAAAACATAGTGATTTTTTTAACTACAAACAGATTACACAGCACAGTCAAGTATAGACCCATCCCATCAGCCATTGCCAAGAGCCAATGATTGAGTCAACAAGCCATCGCCAGCCGATTTTTAGCGGCTTGAGCTGGCTTATTGCAAGAATCGGTTATCTTGACACAATATCACATTTGTGCAGCATTTTCTGCATTCAATGAATAATTATCTACACTGAAGAACTGTTTGCGAAAGCCAGAAGTCATTGTACACTGTCCCAAAAAATTGCACCCTTTTGTTTTTGATCAAAATTTTATCTTCATTATTTAAAAAGCATAGCTGTTCGTCTGCTAACAAGTAAACAAAAACAAATCTTATAAAATGCTGGTACTCAGTTTTCCAATTTACAAAGAATATGAAATATGCGTGTGATAGAAAATTTAGTCAGGTATACGTGTACCAAAAATTATTGAAAAAGAGCTTGGTTTAACACAGCTATTGCAAAATAAAAGGGTGCAGTTCTTTGGGGGGACACAGTGTAGTGATGCATCAAAACGAGACCTCTGGTTTTCCACTGATGTCTTCCATCAGTTCAGTGTAACTGTGTTTGAAATAATTTAGGAAATTAGAAATTATGTCAACTATGAGTAAAAGAATAATAATAAAAATAATACATGAACTTACAAAGACATGTGGTCAAAAAAATCGAATGTGAGGCGTGGAGAAATCAAAGTAGGCCTAGAAAGGTTCTGTGGTAACTTTTGTTGTTTGTGGTGAGTGGTGACGTGCTCATGCTACTTTAGTCCATTTTCCGTTTTATTATCGTAAATTTGGTTAACCGATCAAAGATCATTGTGTCTATCAGTGAAATCATATTGTCTTTCTTTACTGTATAGCTGAGATGCGATACTGTGTACTGTAGCCAGGCTAGGCCAAGCTTGGGCCAGACGGCTGACCTGCCAAATAGACCCCTCATCTGCCACCTTCAGCAGCCAATTGCATCAACCAGCTGCCACCACCCGATCAGGCTACAGCTGAGTCCCTAGCCAGCCAAGCCACATTTTGTAAATGGTGGTGGCTGATTCTCTCAATTTTCTCTTGAGGGGTCTAGTCAAGCAGGAAACAGCCAAAACACCAGTTGACAGTACTATGGCAATTTACAGTCCGAAGAAATCGTGTCAGCAGTGTCTTTGTTGTTAAGCAGTATAATTTAGTGCTAGCTTAAGAGATGTCCAGTATACAGATGCATCACGTAATGCACTAGCCCCATATCCATGCTCACGCACTATGTAGTATAAGCTGGTAATGGCACTCAAGGCTCGGGAAGAACTTAACTTACTTCACCTATGTGTGATGAAGTATGAGAAAATATGACAGTGTTGCAGTGTTGCTGACTAATCAAATGATTCTGTACTGTGCAGTCTTATGTAAACAGGTGCCATGTCTATTTAGTCCATTTTGCTCCTAGTCTACCCTAGTCAGCGCCTTGTGTATACCATTTAATGTGGTCCGATGTGAAGTTTCTGGCATGAGACCATCTTTGCCTTCTGACAGCTCTTCCAAGATTGTCTGAGTTACACCAATGCGAGGCAATGTCACATGTTCAAGATGTGGATAGCCATGCTTCTGTCCATATCTAATGAAGGCACAATACAGCTGCACATTTTACCGTCAGTGACAATAGAAATCTGTTGCTTGCAGTGCCTTAGATAGTCAAAATTGCATATTTCTTTGTTAGTATATTTTCACAAAATGCACCACATATTTTCCACTTTCTCGATGTTAGTTAATTAGTACAGAAATGCAAGTATACTTAGCGATAGAGCAGTCACATTCATGCTTCTAATCAACGTCAAGTTAGATGTGTAATGATGCAACTACATACGCCTGACTTGACTCCTTCCGGTTGCACAAAAACCCGCCTTCTGGGAACAGCACTATCCACGTACGATCACGCTTGACGTAGACATTTCGTATGTGATCTGCTAGTCTGGCAAGTTCAGAATTCCTCGTCTGTCGGCCCTGGTTTAAAATCAACACATGAGTTCAAAGAACAATATAACTTGCAGCAAAGACCAGACCATCAATGGTGACATATGTAACTTACAGTGTAGATTATTCCAAAGACCAGACCACGTCAACGGTGACATATGGGATGCAAATATTGAACACGCTGTTAGAAAACTGACACTGACAGTTAGTCTGCTTATAAGCTCAGACTATCACATAGATCAAAACTTAGTACTATGCATTTAAACACGTGTATGCCTCTATGGAACATCAACATCTATATCAACAGGCTAAAGAGACATACATGTATGCATCTCTAGCCCATGCCCAATTGCCACAAGTTTACATCACAGTCAAAATTTCCTGTCAACATCACAGCAGTTGTGGGACATTATAACAGACAGGAGGGTAGGCTGCAGGCAGGACATTGGAAAACACAATGCCTACAGCACTTATACAAGTGACAGAGACATACAAAATAATAATAATAATAAGACTAATTAAAGCAGAAAAAATTAAAGACACACAAGAGGTCAAACAAACATCACATAACAAACATGAAAAACCCTATACCTGAAGTATGAAGAAATCACCATGAACTTGACACGGCAGTCCAAAGTTTGCATACTTGAACATGTCGTCAAGGATCCAGCAGACATGCCGACTGAGTCCGTGTTTCTTGGCATCTGTGAGAGCCTGCATTATGACGGGCACATCACCAGTGGACTGATGATTGACAAGCACAAGACATTCACTGTCAATGCAGTCCGATATGTCATCACCCATCTCAACAACTGACAATAAAACACAACCACTGTAAATACAACTATAGAAAATATCATGGTCGTATCAATAATGACGACAATGAATGCACTAATCACTGTGTCTGTATTTTTCTGTACTACCATATCTATTATAGTCTATTTTCTGTTCAAACTGCTATCAAATACAGTTATGCACAATGTCAGACAAAATATCTCAGGTTGTGCAAAGAAACAGTTAAAGCCTAATTCATGAAATACGGTGACATTACTCTCTCATAATGCCAGTACATTTCTGTGAACTGAAACTTACGACTATATCCAGCATTCCACGTCCAGAAGGCGACAAAGTGCAGAAGCCAGCTGAAGAAAATACCTTCAATCATATAGTACCAGTCTGGACGGAAATACAGCAGTGGCCGCAGCACACTAGTCCAGACAAGATAGGAAGGAATGCAGTACAGAACATTAAAAACAATGAGAGAAATTCGCAAGATTCTATGCCAAGAACACAGCTCCATTGACGGATTAATTATTTCCCAATATCAATGACACATTGACTGCATTCCTGCAACAGTGCAACACACAATAGTCGAGTCATCTAAATCCCACACACCTGACATCACAACAGCTAAATGATAGGCCTATGATAATGGAAGATGTTACTTTCCATCTACGGGGATTAAAAATACACGACCAGCACTATTTTCCATCCATAGGAGAATTGGCACCAGGCCTTAGTTTTAGGGTTTAGAATCAGGGTCACCTTTACAGTTAATGTCAGGTTCGTGGATGGATGGAAATTGCCCCAGTTAAGCTCTGCTATTTTCCATCCCTGTAGCCAGGGGGGGCAAAAAATAACATGGAGCTATGGAAACAGTCATTGTCATCATCATCATCATCATCATCACAACAGTTATACTGCCTGGTTTACAAAATACATTTGAACAACCATGCATTATAATAGTGTGTGAGTGAGTAGAATCAAAAGTTTAAAAACGAAATAAAAAGACTAAAATTGATAAAAATAAAAGTTAAAATTAGGAAAAAGCAATGTCAAACAGATGAGTTTTCAGTTTCTTTTTGAATGTCGAAAAGTTCTCGGTTAGTCTGATGTCTGGTCTCAGACTCTTCCAGATATCAGGGCCAGCAACAGAGAATGCTCTTCGACTGAATCGAGTCCTAGTTCGCTTCATGACAGCGGTTCATGTTGTTGGTGATCGGAGATGATGTACTGCTGTGTCATTGTCATTAAATGTAACGATGTTCATCAGATTCGCTGGACAGCCAGTGCAGTCACTTCAATGCAGGCATGGGAGGGTTGGGAGAATTTGTGGTGTGGGGCAGATATGTGGGTGGATAATTAGGTCAAAATGTGAATCAGATTACAGTTGAAAATGCAGGGTGGATCTGCAATAAGTAAGTAAGACTAGTTCTGTGGGGCTGATTTAACAATTGTGGATCTGCAACGGGGCTGGCTAAAACTGTGTCATTCTCCACCATGGAATCACGGATTCATGATATGTACATTCCAAATCACAACTAACACTGTACAGTTTTGTATGGTCTGCGAGGTGGATCCGTGGGGTGGGATCTAAATGTAGTAATTAATATTAATGTATGTACTGATCTTGGCCTACGAATTGTGAAGCTGACTTAAACTGGTGCATCTGAACTTCTGATGTCTCATTATAACGATTGACACATGGCCTTCACATGTAGGCTAACAAACAATTCCCTTTGCAGATCTGCACTCACAAATTCCAGGGCTCCATTCAATGTTGGATGCCCCCATCACATAGACTTGACTTAGGCCTGTACACTGCAAGTATGATCCATGAAGTACAAAGATCCATAACACAAATTGGCACCAGGCCTTAGTTTTTCCTCGAGTTCTTTTCGCAATAAGAGCAAATCTGCACTAATAGTTGAAACAGACCTATAAAGTTAGCCTGTGATGGTTGACTAGTGATGATGACAACATGAATACCACGCTTGGCTAGGTTGTGTCAAGCAATGTGTTTTGACGGGCACAGGTAGTCCTCTTTGCCCACATCTTAACATCACTTTTACATACAAATTCCAGTTCCAATTAAGTCGGCATTAAAATTTAAAATACATCTTGATTAGACCTATATTCATCAAGATGATTCTTAAAAATATTAATAGTATCAGCCTCAACCACATCATTTCGCAAACTATTCCACATATTTACTACTCTAGAACTAAATGATATGTTATAATGACATGAAGATTTCTGCAATTTGTACAAATTTCCTCTAGTTGTACTGAATCTAGGTCAGGTCACGCCTGACCAATCACAGACCTGGACAGGAAGACCAGATCTGCAGATCCACCCTGCCCCGCAAATTCTCCCGATCCATGCTCAGGGCATCAGACAAACAACGATTAACAGCGATGACGGTAATGGTTTGGAATAGGTCCGCCACCGGAAAACACCATTTAGCGACTTAAAAATGACACCAAATATAATAAAACACGTAAATATGAAGAAATAATTTGGTGGAAAGCAGAAATTTTCACTC
>Ga0126335_1000629_pt1 | contig 17524 bp, 10 predicted proteins | sample OlaspJWI45metaG_FD_108409 | JGI IMG/M metagenome (GOLD analysis project Ga0126335, IMG submission 108409) | Marine gutless worms symbiont microbial communities from Oahu, Hawaii - Olavius sp. 1 OAHU.JWI-45 metaG | ecosystem: Host-associated > Annelida > Digestive system > Unclassified | place... | reverse complement strand
CTCTTTGTGCCTATGCCAGTCGCAACACAAACACCCTCTTTCCCCGAACACCCCCACCCCCGGGATTACCTCCACTCCCCGTCATCGGGTAACATACGCATAACAATGGACTGTGGGTACAGGCGGAGGCATACCCATTGACGGTTTTCCATCGACTTTCATCTAGTTTTTGAATATTGATGTTGCAGGGTTTATCAGCCTATCATAGGGGATGACCGTCAGTCGTCTAGCGTTGATGACAGTGACGCTGTGGCTGGCGACAGTGGTCGGTAGGACCATGCACGACTACTCGGCAACTGGGTCGGGTCATCGGCGGAATTCTGGGTCAGGTCGGCGGGGGTCACGACCTCGTCGCACTGACCGACCCAATATCGTCTTTGTACTCACTGACGACCAGGACATCGAACTTGGTCAGTCTCTCTCTCTCTCTTTCATTATGTAACATTTGTGTATCAACCGCTCTAATCACAGGCAGCGCAGTAGCGCTGCGCTGTTGTAATGGCCATTCAAAAATCAATAGGAAAATGAACATTTCGACTCCCTGTACAATCGCAACCCTTCAAAATTTCATTCTGAAATTTGACACACGTGATTACGTCCGGGACATGACCCCACATGCAATTTTGGGGGCAGATCGAATGCTTGAGAGGCAGACTATTGCTACCGATTTTCTTGTCTGTCTGTTGGTCTGTCACGCGGCTTACCCAGCTTTGATGTACAAAATGGCTGAACAGATTGAGGTCCCGTTTGGGTTGAAAACTTTCGGGGGGGGGACGAATAGGAACATTGTGTTCCGTAGCGAGGGGGAAGGAAGCACATTCAATACAGCCTTTGCCAAATGATTTTAGTCTCTTGTTGTACAGCGTACAGTTCTACAGTTGAGTGTGAAGAGGATGGCTGAACAACGCGAGGCGATTGAGTTCTCGCAGCGTCATGCTTTTGAATTTATCTTCCTCGCCTTCTTTTGACGGTTTTGAGTGGAGCCGGCAGCGAGCTACTCACTGCTCACATGGTTGTGATTGAAGTTCACAGTCAAACCCCTTTTGTGACTGGTCGTTAATTTCCATCTTAGACAGTTACCGCATTATACTGCTTTGTGAGACAGAACTGGACCGCATTTGGCGGCCTATTTGTTTTTTTCCCTGTGAAGTGTTATTAGCCAATCCAGTCTGATAGTCGCTGATAGTCGTTGTGGTACGGTGGTGCAGGGTCGATGAACTACATGCCTAAGACGCAGCGAGCACTGCGCGACGCCGGGGCAACATTCACCAACTCATTTGTGACGACACCGATGTGTTGTCCTTCGCGCAGTTCAATGTTGACTGGCATGTATGTTCACAATCATTTCACGTACACCAACAATGACAACTGTTCATCACTGCAGTGGCGTCAGACGCACGAGCCGCGCAGTTTCGGCGCTTACCTTCACAACGCCGGATATCGCACTGGTCTGTACCGGTAAACAGTACTAGCCTATATAATATGGTGGATAGTGCCATAAAGGACGACATGCTGGCAGGTCTGTGTCTGCCTGCCACCGGAGAGCGGTCAGGGTCAGCGGACAGTGGACAGTGGAGTGAGCGGACTGACTGATACATGTTGTAGGCCTAATACCCTGTCTTACTCTACTGCTGTATAATACCAGACACTCAAGGTCAAATGCTCAAATGCGCACTTAAGTAATAATACAATTCTAGGCAGTTTTACATTGACTTCTTCCAATATTGTAACGATGATAGCCTGGAGTAAAGAGGAAACATTAACGTAGCTGCTGTAGTTACTATACTACTGTGCAATAGGCCTACTCTTGTTGCGCGATGTTCTAGGCAGCTTATAGGTCCAGCAGGTTTGGGTTTTTGTCACACTGGGACCCTTACGCTGTTCTTAGCCTAGAAGCGGTTGCTTACAGTTCATATTGTAACACGGTGGAGTGGTTCTGGTGGGATTGAAGCCTATCTCAGTGGCCAACTGGCTTCCTTCAGTGCTCTGACACTGTTGGTTGGGTCATCTACTCATCTGGCCTGTAAAAATCGTCCACGAAATGACCTATAAAGTATCGAGGGGACATTAAGCCTATAGCCTACTCACTCACTCACTCATGGCGTAGATGAGGAAAAAAATGCAGGAGCATTTTGTTCAAACATGTGAGACAAGATCTTAAGCTTAGACTTGGTCTGTCTATTACCTAATGTTTCTTGTGCCACGTATCAACTTTCATAGTTCTAGAGTTCGCACACACCGCTGACTGGCGGCGGAGGAGAGTTCTGGTATTTCAATTTTTGGGCAGCTGAGGGAAATCCCAGCCTCATAAGGATAGAAGTAAAGATAAAGGAGTGTACACTTCATATAGCGCCTCTTCATAAGATGAACCTCATTGCAGAAGCGCTTAGCTGTGCACGCGTTGTCTAGGAATCATACAGTTTTACCTGCCACCCACGCATTTATCCAAGAATGGAATGAACCTGCCTCGTCTCATGTTCTCCGCAAGGAAGTCAGAGCACATAACTCCACTCCTCCGTGAACTACATTGGTTGAAAGTTCCAGAGAGAATTCAGTTCCGGCTATGTGTTCTCGCGTATCGTTGCCTTGATGGCAAGGCGCCGTCATACCTTGCTGAGACCCTCCACTCAACTGCCGACGTAGGTTTACGTCGGCGTCTTCGGAGTGCTTCCACGTCGACGCTGGTCATAGCGTTCGCACGACGCACCACGCTGGGTGATCGAGCCTTCCCGGTGTCTGCTGCCCGAGTGTGGAATGCTCTTCCGTCATCTGTGCGTTCTGCGCCATCGCTGCTGCAGTTCCGCCGTGATCTCAAGACAGCACTGTTTCGGTCATCGTACTCTTCATCATAGTGTCGAGCTGTGTGACAGACTGTAACTTAATACTGTAAGGTGCCCCTGTAACGGACTTTTTTTCGTGAAGTGTCACCGTAAACTTCACACTGACATTACATTACATTACATTACATTTGCTTTCCCAGCCGAAGCTGGTTCGCACTTACCGACCCTGGAAGGATGGAAGGCTGCGTTGGCCTAGGCACCATAGATTGCCTCGGATCTGTGGTTCTTCTAGTGAAATTGTTGAACAATGGCGGACGAGATGTTTTGATGTTTTTTGTCGCGTGCAGGCTACTTTGGTAAGTACTTGAACGAGTATTCGGGAACGTATGTGCCTCCTGGCTGGACGGAGTGGCATGGCTTGATCCGCAATAGCCGTTTTTACAATTACAGCGTGAACCACAACGGACAACGCATCAAGCATGATGACAGCTATCACTTCGACTACCTTACTGACCTCGTTGCCAATGAGAGTCTGCAGTTCATGCGCCAGTCCAAGCGTAATAATCCTCACCAGTCAGTAACAGTTTTCCGTTTCTTTTAGCGGTTGTTTTAAACTGTTGGCATTTTTTGCTTCCGCCCGCCTATATGGGCGAAGGAAGCAATATGAAACCCGGTTGTGGTGTCTGTCTGTCTGTCTGTCTGTCGGTGATAGGTGATGCGTGGAATGCGCGATAAACACCCGCCGGGAGCCCGTTGTAACTTGGGTTTTACGGGTGGGGGGAACAACTGACATGCAGCAATGGACTGTGCCACTGTGGGCAGAGGCGGAAAACCAATCGACGGCTTCCCGTCGACCTCGATCTAGTTTTATTTTGACGAAAATTCGAGCTTAAACGTAAACAAGAGGGAAAAATCGTTTAGCGATGGCCGCATCGAATGTGGCGCCATCTGGCGAATGCAAATGAGCCAGAACTAACATACATAATAATACGGCACAATGGACAACGTCACTCCTTTTCCCCTCCAGTAATGCGCAGAAGCTGGTCACGTGTGGGTGATATCGGCCGGTGGATGTGTGCCAACTGGTTGAAATTAAACCAGGACAAAACTCAGTTCATATGGCTTAGTGCACCGTACCAACTGTCTAAGCTTCGGCTCCTGACCATCACGCTTGGGGGCATCAACATCAAGATCTTCACTGAAGCAATGTGCCTTGGCGTGTTGTTTGACAGTGCACTGACCTTCACACCCCATGTCCGACGCCTGTCTAGCAAGAGTTTTTACCATCTGCGGCAGATGAATACCGTGCGGAAGTCACTCATGGAAGATGCTGCCACACGACCATGGTACACGCGTTTGTTACGAGTCGGATGGGCTACTGTAGCAGTGTTTTCCACCGTGTGAGTGCGGCCAATGTCCAGCCTCTACAGGACGTGCTCAACGCTGCAGCTTGAATCATACTGCGTAAGTGGAAGTTCGACCACATCACCACTGACGTTCGACATCGACTACATTGACTGCCCATTCAGCAGAGAATTGAGAAGTGTATGTCCTGGTGTACAAGTGTCTGCATCCAGCCGCACCAACATACCTCACTGATCTGTGCTCACCGGTGTCTGAGTCAGCCAATCGTGGTCACCTCCGTTCCGCTGCACGTGGTGACCTCGCAGTGCCATGCTCCAGAACAACGAGATACAGTCAAAGACGTTTTTGTTGTTTCTGGTCTGATCCTGTGGAACTCACTCCCATTGTCAGTTCGTGACCCATCACTGACACCGACTTATTTCTGTGCACTTTTGAAGACTGTGCTGTTCTGCAGAGCATATGGGACACTAATATAGTTCCTCCGTGACTGTTTAGGCTGTAAGGTCTGCTGTGTGAACACAAATTCACTTGATTACTTACTTACTTTGCTTCACCTAGGGTGATTGGGGCCTCATGTGGTATAATGGTTCTTGGGCACCTATGAGTTTTCACTACGAATGGTTGAGCCGTTTTGCAGGGCACAGATGTGTGACAGACAGACTGGCACTCTGACAGACAGCAACACCACGCTACAGGATCATCAGTCGCAGTAGTCCATATCTAATGCTTTCATTCTGATCTAAAACGTCGGTCTAGTTCCTTGAATGCTGGTGAAATGATAATTTTTCAGTGTTATGAAACGAAATATAATATTTAGACTAATTTTCGCTCTCCAGACTTTTTGAATGTTGTTTTGAGTCGACATTACAGTGATTGACGAATGAACGTTTATTAGTGTTAGACTGTCGGTGTAGAAGCTGATGCCTGTTGCAGGCCAGTGGTGATGGTGTTGAGTATGCCGGCACCTCACGGACCCGAGGACGCTGCTCCGCAGTTTCAGGATCTCTTCTTTGACGTCAAGTCTCACAGGTTGTTTTATTTGTCTTGTCTCGGTTGTCTGTAACGTTTTCTACTTTATCATAAAATTTGTCGATTTTAGACTACTTAGTTTGCTATAGGCCACCTGAAGTGAGGCATTGTGTTTTACTGCTGTCGTTACAACGTAGTATGTTCTTTGAACTAACTCTTTGTAATCTGGTTGAAGCTCTCTGACACTACTACTCTCTGTGTTGACTGTTTTGCTTCATGTTATGAGACTTTTTTCTCACCATTTTCTACCTCTTACCACACTTTGGTCAATAACTGCTGGGCTAATGTTTACCATGGGGCGTCTGCTGTTTTACCGTGTGGCCCATGTTAGCTCAACAGATGACTGATCATATTCATCTTAGTGTTTGAAATATGACCAAAAATCTAAAATGCAGTTTGCTGGGTGAACTGAAAGAAGTCGTTTCATGATGAAGTGTTTGTTGTAATTTACAGTACAGTACAGTACAGTTAAAATAACATCAGACTAAAGAAGAATGTCAACTCAGAATGTAAAATCACTCTGCCGACATATTTACGAATAATAATTCTATGCACGTAGTGATGGGCCTATTTCTCAAACAATGTTAACTTTGGCTCGAAGTGAGTTGTCGGATGTGCTTCAGAACACCCAACTGGAACTTTGCTCCGAACCCCGACAAGCAGTGGCTGCTGCAGTACATCGGCAAGATGTCTCCTGTGCACATTGCCTTCACCGATCTGCTTCATACTAAGAGACTTCAGACACTGCAGTCCGTCGACGACGCCATCGAAAAGGTACTCCACTGCTGTAGCATGTAGGCATTGCATTGTTCAGCTGCATCAAATGCATCAGATGCAGTCTATTGCGACCGATAATTCCGTAGCGTGGTGCGTGTCAGTCTGTTTGTCACGCGCCTGCGCTGCGCAAAAACGGCTGAACGGATCGACGTCCTGTGTGAGGTGGAGACTCCCAGCGGTCCAAGGCACATTGTATTAGATGGGGGTCCAGATATCCCACGGTGAGGGGAGGGGGAGGGAGGGATTCAGGTGGCACCACCAGTACCTGTTGTGTCATGCTCACACTCAATGTGGCCTTTGCTAAATTACTTTGGCCTTTTGTTACAGTTCTACAACAAAGCACTATATAAATGATGTCCGACAGTAGCAGGGAAGCTGCCTCAGTCTTATTTTGCCTATCTGCCTTCATTTGCTGGGTTCATGGGATGCCACCATATAGCTAATTGCTGTTATGTCGTAGTTGTACAGGGTTCTTAGTTGCAGGGGAAGAACCACATTAATTTTTTGTGTCTGAGGCCTCAGAGAATGGTTTGTGTTTGCTCTGACAAGTGATATTTCCAAACCACATATGCATGAAAATTTTAGGATTTTGAATTTGTCATATAAACTTCTTAAAACTTTTGGGGGCGATGCTCCTGAACCCTCCGCAGATTGGCAAGTCGTATGTTGCTTCTTACATTTTCAAAGCCTCGTATATGTTGACAGAAATGTGAATATTACAAGTTACAACTGATATAAGGCCAAATGACTCTAATGAAATCCATTGCAGATCTGTCGAGAGCTGGATGATATTGGAGAGTTGGAGAATACATACATAATTTACAGCTCTGACCATGGCTACCACCTTGGTCAGTACGGGCTGCCAAAAGGCAAAGCTATGCCATACGAATTTGATATTCGCGTTCCGTTCCTCATCAGAGGACCAAAAATTCCCGCAGGCATTAGGTACATTTTTATCTGAACATTATTAGCAGTATTTACTTGGCTGTAGCTGTGTACAGTATTTAGTTGTGATAATTTCGGAATATTGTTTCTGTTTCAGATGCCGTAATACACTGTTTATCGTTAGGGATTTCGTATTTAGTCTCTAAAAGTCTTAAATGTCTTCTCTTTGGATAGTTAAACATTGGACATTGCTATATGAAATTGTGTCATGTGTATGTGTGTGACTTTGAGTATTTAGAACATCTGGCTTTTCTCAATTCTGTCTTGTGTTAAGTTGATGGTCTACATTTGTGGCTCGTTGGTTCAACTTTGTGTGCCATGTATAGGATGCCAAACATTGTGCTAAATGTTGACATAGCACCTACAATACTAGACATAGCTGGTGTACCTATTCCTGATCACATGGACGGCAACTCAATATTGAAGCTATTTGACGGACATTACGATTCCTATGGGTAATGGTGCATTGTTTTCCAATTTCATTGTGTGTTCAGTACTAGCTTTACTGCATGCTAGACCCGGTGCTGACTCTTTGTGTGTACTCAGCCCTTATTTCGTCAGCTCCTGGCCTTAGCCTTGCTCCAGCACAATGACCTTATGACCTTGATGAACTGCATCCCTCTATTTTTCATCATGGAGTAATCAGCAGTCCTGTCGGCGGATTTGATCCAGCCATTTTTCTAACAGCAAAGCTTCAAGTATCTATAATTGCAAATTTGCAATTTTATCAACTAATATAGTTAGTTGTAACTGTTAAGAAATAAATCTTTATAGTTGTAAATGGTGCCCAAAACAAATTTCTAAACAAATGCTCTGCTGTATAGGTGATCATTAATAGTTTATACCTTGCTACTGTTGCTAATTCCAATCACTTGTTCATAATATTCATACTATATTCTCTTGAGGTAATAACTAAGAATGCAAACTGATTTGTGCATTTCAGCTCGGCTGGAGTACGGAGGCGAAATATCAGGGTGTGGCGCGACACTTTTCTAGTCGAACGTGGGTAAGTACATTTGTTACACTTCATTAATTCAAGTTTTTTAGTCATTTGTTTTTGTCAATTTTTAATGTCATCATTGACGTTTTTTGTGCATTTTTTGGCGACAGGAAGATAACGACGAGAAAGCTGAAAGTTCAAGAGAAACTCGAAGCACAAGTGAATCGACTGGTGCTGACAAAAGATCAGAGGTTGGAAGATGAGTGTCTGAAGCCAGAGTATCAGCCGCCATGCAGACCTGGCCAGGTACCTTACCTTTGCGTGCAGGTGGGCAGACAGTTTCTGCTGTCTAGAGCTGAGGCCGAGTCATAAGGGAGTATCTGTTGGCCTAACATTTCTGCAGTAAGAAGTTTATTCCTTTTCATGCCGGCCAGGTATTCATAGAAAATGTCAGTGGAGAAAATGCCAAAGTGATGATAGGCATGCAGTCCTAACCACCACTGTCTGTTAAAAAGCTTGAGTACAGACAGTTAGTTGGCTTTAGTTCATATGCTTATTATCACGTTAGTAGACTGTTTGAAGTTTACTCATGAAATAGGAAATGAGGATTGTGGAACAATTTTGTCAGGATCACGTGTGCCATTTTTCCCAATTACATAACTGTGTTGTGTTAACTCTGTGCAGCAGTGGGAATGTCGCCGTAACGAGTTCAACAAGTTGCGCGTGTACAAGTGTCGGTCAAGTTCTAATGCTACAAACACGAGCATGACGCCAGCAGCCAATCACGTTCAAAGGCGCTGCAGGTGCCCTGTTCCAGCCATGCAGCGAGACACGGCTATGGATGCTCTTGAGATGCAGAGGCAGCTCGACTTCTTACAGCACCATGTCAACAGACGTGTGTCGCATTCACTTTTGCATTAATTTCAAGAATCATATTTTTAATTCATATTAGTAGGCAAGTAGTTCTGTAGATGTTTATTGTTTAACATTCAGATGTTAAACATTTACTAGTATATAACCAGTTCAGTGTTTTGTTTATTTTGAGGCCTTAATTACTAGTTAGTAGTTACGTTGTGCCAAATAATTGATGCACTTGAAATATTTTGGCTATGTTTGTCATTCATAATAGGTCTACTTGACTGAACAAAGTGGCTGAATGTTAAGCCATGTGTCCAAGCCAGTGCTGAAGGCTGAGTGCTGCCTGTGTGCATGTGCAGCAGCCACTCTGGAGGAGCCCAAGTTCATTCCAGGGCGATATCGTAGAGATGCTTCACTGCCTGATGTAGTGTCTACTACTGCTGCTGCTGCTGCTGCTGATGGTCTGCATGATGCATTCAGTGATCCGTACTACAGTGTTGAAGATGATGCAGAATTCTTTCCAACATCACAGTATATAGGAACAGACTGGAATGCTGTTGAAGGTATCGTAGTCTTGATAAGTTTCTACTCAATGAATAACTTTGTCCAATTTTGTTTGAAAACGTATATAACCAGTTCAGTATTCAGTCTTTACATATAGTTTTTTAAATTTTGACTTTTGACTCAAAACATACTGGTACACGTTGACTTTTTTTACAGCGTGGTCTCGTATCCCCTTGTCTATGATTAGAATTTTGCTACATGTGGTACGTAATACCGGTCACAGACCGGTCCCAGGCTGAAGGCCTGGCCGGCTGCGGCCATAGTAAGATTGCGCATGTGCGTGCGTACTATTTGTATTGTATGTGCTTGGCCGTGCTTACTGGTGTGTTGATTTTACCCGTAACGAAAATCTGACTGTAACGAAGTACTGAGTGACCCGTTATATCAGACAATTGTTATAATGGTAAAAAATACTTTATTCCAGTGTTTTACACGAACACCTTTATATCAGACATTTGTTATAATGGTAAAAAATACTTTATTCGGGTGTTTTAGGTAGATAAATAAAAAATACACTGTAACATGTGCCTAAAGATTAGGTCTGTGCTCACATTTTAATAAAAATGTTACAGGTACATAATATATTACTACAGATGGGTAACTTATCTAATAGTCTACAAACAGCGTACATAACAGTTAAAGACATTTCAATGTCGCCATCTGGCGACTGTTTTGTCGAATTACAACGCATTCGCCTCAGTTCAACGTTGTCATAGAAACAAACACAAATCGACATATAGAAGCAACGAGAAACAAGACGCCAAAGTAATTTAGCGATAGCCGCATCGAATACGCGCTGTATGAGGTGCTTCTAATGAGCTTTGCTCACGGTCTGCGACCGGAGTTTAGGTTTCTTAATGGGTTATAAGTTTTACTTACTTTCTTGTTTACTTACTTGTGATAGATGATTCCGTAGCAATTCCGTGTCGACTGTTGCTGAACGGCACTGTCGAGTGTCAGCGTTATGTTTATACGAGTGCTGATGAGTGGAAGGCACAGAGAGACAAGATTGAGAGCATTCTTCACGTTTACAGACGCCGCATCTTGCAACTCAAGGTTTAGAGCATTACGTTACATTGCGTGTTACGTTGTGTGTATCTCATCCCGGCGGACAAACGAGGTGTAAGTCATTAGGGTTTTAAGTCCCACTCAACACATAATCGGTCAGTTTAGACACAAGTCGTTAAGGCAGTCAGTTGTAAAACATACAAGATAATACAAAAACCAGAAGCTACAAACATGACCTCAGTTGGAAATACTAAAACTCCAAAGAAGCCTAACCCAAAACAACAGCCCCAAGCTTACATGTGAGAACCATTTATATGCATATGCCCACAAATATGGACTATTGTGTTATTTCCAACTTCGACAACTGCATCCAGTTGTTCAGTCGTTGACAACAGAAGCTGCTAAAATAGTGAACCAAGCATTTATTTGTTGCCATCTCGATTACTGTAACTCACTGTTATACAGTGCGTCTGACGGTCTCATTCAGAAGTTACAATCAGTCAAGAATGCAGCCACACATCTCATGACCGGCGCCAGACGATGTGACCACATCTCGCATGTGTTAGTCCAGTGGCATTGGCTTCCTGTCTGGCGACGAGTGGAGTACAAAGTTGCATGCCTGGTGCATCAGTCGTTGTCAGGTCAAGCACCGGCATACTTAACTGATGATGTCAGCCTTGTTGCTAACAGTGGCTGTCGCCTTCTCAGATTAGCAGTTGACAGGACTTGCATTGTACCATGCACCCACAATACGTACGGTGACAAGAGTTTCACTGCTGCTGCTTCGCGTGTGTGGAACAATCTGCCACCGAACTTACGACGAGACATTAGCTACGGACAATTTAAGTGAACACTGAAAACATTTCTTTTTGGGCGGTAACTGACCATGGCGCATTGTGACGTTTCTGCTTTCTGTGCGTGATAGAAATACTCTTACTTACTTACTTATAGCACATAACAGTTTGATAGTCTTCCCCATATCCTCCAGATTATCATTGCAGTTCAGATATTATCTGTTGGAGAGGACAGTTACGACAGTCTCAGTCATGACACGACAGAGCTCAGGACAGTTGGCACCTGGAGAAGACACGACAACGCTGGGTGGAGTACGTAAGTCACCACTAGTACAGGGCTCTTTTCTTTAGATGCTTAAGTGTTGCGACATATTGGTCTGCATGGAAGGTGCTACGACCTGTCGACAGTCAAACGTAGAGAGAAGGGGACATGGCAGACTGTCATGCCATAGGCCTCAGTTATTGTTACCATAACTGTCTTTATACTGGTAGTATGTCAGTACCTCGGGAATGCATGGTAAAAATTAAGTCGTGTGTCCATCCACCACTGTCCGTCCATCAGAACTTTGTTTACAAACAGTCAGGGTGCGCTGCAGATTGACTGGTCTCAAATGCCGTGGCGCCATCTACTGACTGCGGTTAAAAACGTCCTACTAGTTTATGCAGCAGCCATCCTTACGTGTGGTTGTAGCTTGTGCGCCAGCATCTGGCTGAGTCACGGCCGACGTCATCACGGCGTTCCACTCACGCAGAGCCAGTTGCCATGACAACACAGTCAGCATCCAGCAGCAGCAGCACTGAGAGCAACACTGTTGTTACGAGTACAGAACACTCGACGACAACAATACAGCATGCTGTTGATGTGACTGACGAGCAGGAGTCTGGTGATAGTAAAATTGTCAGTGATGGCAGCTTGGAGGTACGGGATGATGACTGCATCTGTGACTATGATCAGCCAGTTGAGATGAGGTGAAACTGCATTGATTATAATGCTTTGTTTCTGAATCACTAAATACCTTAATGTCACAGATGGGATCAGAATAACATCATGCTCGTTTCTACTTTCTTGGTAGCTTTTCAAAGAGGAAGGAACGTTTTTCTATCATAATGCGGAATGAAGTGCCATTGCGTCTAACTTTTTCACGTTTGATAGTTATGCTCACAGACTTTTTGCTGATCAGCATTGTGTAGGCCTCCTAATCTGATTAATGACAATAATGATAGTGATTTGTGAAATTGTTGATAGTCTGAGCCACCTTTGCATCATTTCACTTCTAAAATTTCACAAAACAATACAGAATGTTGCTTCTTGAATATGAGATGTATTATGATTTAGTTTAATGGTTTTCAGCTGTTACAAAATAAAACCACAAGACCTTCAGCTGGGTAGACATGTTCTAACTGTTAACAGTGAGAGCGGAAGGTCATTGGAGATTCTTGCTCGACGTGCTGCAAACAAAGCACAGAGAGAAGAAAGACGCAGAAGAAAAGTTGAGCAACGAAAGCTGAGACGTATGTATGATTTTGTATTACGTGCATGTTATTTATGTGACTATATGTGTATGAAAAGAATGTGGAAGATTAGGCATAGGCCTACTTGAATTGTATGTGGTGCTCGAATATAGTGAACACCATCAATGACAATGTCAGTGATGTCACTCAGTAGGAATTAAGGCAAGGGGTGCCACTTCTTTTCTCACATTGTCCTCTCAAGAGATCTGTAAGTGGAAGTTCTGTAAACTGCCAATGATCAAGACATTTGAGCAGCTAATGCATCTAATTTGCATCTGTGACTGATCTGTGATGTGGCTAGGGCATATGAAGCGAAGAAACCGTCATCGGTCTTCTCTCAGTTCTTTTGACTGTGATGCTTTCGATGGGTCATGTGAACATCCGTTTGCCGAGTTTTTGCCAGGTATGAATATTAATTGTCATTTTTCACCAGATTATGATTTTTTCAGTCATATATTAAGCTGAAGAAAGTTTTGTTATTAATAGAACTGTTATTATTTGGTTAGCTATTAAAGTTTTCTAAGTTATACCAGTTTTGTTTTCGTGTCTGCAGGTCACAGAAGGCAAAGTAATGATTTGCTTCGGTCTAGTCGACGACAGGATCCTCGATGTAAAATGGATGGCATCGAGTGCTCCAGGATGGACAATGACCATTGGAGAGTACCACCATACTGGACTCGTGAGTATCTCCCAGTGCAGAAAAATGTCAGCAGCAAAGTTGTGAGTAGGTCTCCATCTTCAACCATGATGTTAGAGACCTTGGCCTCACCCCTGGCATCGAGGCCAATCTTTGGCTGTAGGCTTTTCTGTATGGCCTCAAAAGCCACGTTCCTGTCTTCAAACATGGTTAAAGTCTTAGCTGAATGCACAGCTGTAAAAGAAATGTTTGTCATTATTTCTGGAGTTTAATTAAGCTAATTCAATTTTGTGCTTTTTGTCAGTATTCACTGTCTGTGCTGCTGAAGTTTCTATTTGTGTATGTATTTTTTTTGCATTTGTGTATGTATTTTTTTCTCTTTTTTATTTCACTGGGCTTCTAAAAATGTTTTATCTGTCTTATTTTCCTGCTTACTTGACAGATGGTCCTATATGTCTGTGTGCAAACTCGAACAACAACACTTACTGGTGTCTGCGAACTGTCAATGATACACACAACTTTCTGTACTGTGAGTTTATTACGGGATTCATCAGCTTCTATGACATTGCAAAAGATCCTTATCAGGTACAACAATTTATTATTACAGTTTATTACTGTTTAGTTGTTGTGTGATGTGTAGCCATCTGTTATCTCAGCACAACAAGTGTCTGACTGGATGCGGTCCAATCGTTTACAGCTGAACACTGCGAAAACAGAGATCCTCTGGTGTTCAACCACTCATCGGCAGAACCATCTGCCATCTGCTGATGTTCGTGTTGGAGAGAACTATGTGCTGCCCTCGACAACTGTTCGCGACCTTGGAGTTCTCATCGACAGCGATGTCACTATGCGGTCCCATGTGTCGCATACGGTGTCCGGATGTTTCGCTGTGTTACGACAGCTCCGCAGTATCAGATGCTCAGTGTCCGATTCTATGTTCCATTCCCTAGTCGTGTCGCTGGTTATGCCACGTCTTGCTACTACTGCAACGCAACACTCGCAGGACTTTCTGCATCTCCGCTCAGTCGACTTCAGTCGGTTCTCAGTGCTGCCGCCAGACTGATACATTGATCTTCTCGGTATGAGCACGTCGCACCAATGCTGCGAGACCTACACTGGCTTCGGTCTCTGGAATGCATCGATTTCAAGTATCTGTGCTCACCTACCGATGCCTGCACGGCCTGGCGCCACGTATCTTTCCGACTACATACAGAGCGTCGCCGTTTCCAACCGTCGCCGTCTCCGGTCGTCGTCATCCTCACAGCTAGTGATCCGACGTACACGGCTGTCCACTGTTGGTGATCGTGCCTTTCCGGTTGCCAGATGCTGCCTCTGGAACAGTCTGCCGCCCGACATCACCTCAGCTTCAATGCTGTCTGTTTTTCGAAACCGCCTCAAAACTTATCTCTTTTCCCGATCATTTCCTTCTTAACTGTTTTTGGTTTCTAGTTCTCCACACCGTGTATAGTGGTGTTTTAGCAGTATTTGTACGTTAGGCCACTCTAAATAACTCTAGTGTAGTGTAACAGCTGCCTTGATTTGTTTTGTAATTGACACAATTTTGGAAAAGGATAAAGCCACAGAAACAGTTGACTAGATTTTGGAATGATTTGGATCTAAAGCTGCGATTGCAGTTTTCATAAGAAGTAGTGCTGTAATTTTGAGTTCGTTATGCATCTATGCACCTGTAGGCAGAAGATGGAATATTCATTCGGGTCATGCTGTCATGCATGTCTGTGTTCACTTGGCATGGCAGATGCGTTATAAGCTAGCCATAGATTAGTTTTACTTATTAAAATCAAAGTAAGTGCAACAGTCTATTGGTGTCGTTATGAGTCAAAGCTTAAGTGATTGATTTCAACTGTTGTTGATTGCAGCTACGCAACGCCGTGCATGACTTGAGCTATGGAGTGCTGCATCAACTTCACGACACACTCGAATTAATGAAGGGTTGCAAGGGAGCTCGCAGATGTAATCTCCGCTTTAAATCACCAGGTTACATTCATGCTTACGTTGAGTTTCAGCTGCAGCTACCATAAATGATAAGGAAGATGTGGCTGAAGGAAAGGTACTGAACCTGGTTGTTTCCAGGAACAATGCTTATTTGATGGCTACAGTAGCATAAAATGTGTTACAGATGAACATGAGTTCAGGAAGGACATAGATAATTTTATTTTTATTTAATTTCTTCAGAATAATAGGCCCTACCTACTGGGAAATAGATAGATAAGCAGTATGCTTTTTCATGGCGCTATTCAATATGCCGTGCTATGTTGTTAAATCGCTTCAGCATTCATGTCGTGTGTTTATGGAAATATGCAAGTATCACATATTTTGATAGTATTTCTTAGACACTTAGTATTAGCCATAGTATTGTGCACTGGAGCAATTGGCGTCACTGAATTCTGTTGAAGCAGTTCTGTCTTGATTACGAACTTGCAATCGACACATTAAATTTGTAAAAGATTGAAAATTAAAGTTGCGAGTATATTTGTAATTTTTGCACTGTGCAGAGGAGCGGGCAAGTTGGAAACAGCAGCGACAGGAATCAGCACGGACTAGTAGTGAAAGTGACCAGCACTGACGGCCAAGGTCAGTTAGGTTAGGTGTTAGTTTTTCTTCATTGTTAATTTCACTCCGTCGGTCTGACATTGATGTGTCTTCTGACTCTCAAATGTAAAGCTCCAAAATCCAAACAGTGGCAACAAAATTAAGGTTAGCCTACTCCAGTCACAGTTAAAACATGGATGAGGTCAAACTGAATTTTGTGTCAAACCTAACATTGTTTACTTTGTTACAATTTCAAAATGCAGAAGTGTCTTAATTAACACCAAACTTTCTGACATTGCATTCTCTTTTGCACGGTGTGGTGCAAGTTCTTTGATTTGTAATGTTGTGCATGTTTTGCTACAGATACATCGATGACAGAACTCGTGAAGATAGCACTGATAGAAATTAGAATAGATTGTATTATACCCGCATGCTTGAAGACATCATCCGATGCTGGTGTACTCTATACTAGCTCTGGACTGTACTGCTGCCAGCGCATCCCTGCTATGCACAAAATTCTTATTTTTACGTAGCCTAGTTTTTAGGCCGCATCGAATGCATGAGATGTGAACTATTGAGACTGATGTTCTCATAGCATGATGTGTCTGCCTGTTAGTCTCTCTGTCTGTAATGCACCTGTACCCTGCAAAAGCCACTGCATAGCATGGATTGAAGCTCTGTTTAGGGTAGTGACTCCTGGGGGTCCAAGGAACATTGTATTGTACAGGGGTCCAGACTTCCCACAGGGATTTGATGCAGCCTTTGCAAAATTACTTCAGCCGCATGTTCTGTTTTGATAACAATGATGCATTTTTTATTCTTCTTCTTGCAGATGTACTGTGATATTTGTACTGGTAGATAGCATTGAGTAAGCGGCAGAATTTTGTGCAGTCGTATTACTGTGGTATAATTTGCTTGGCATTTTCTCTTCAAGTGTTGTTCATGAAAATGTTTAATTCTGTTTGGAATAGCAACTATTGAACATCCCAAAATGTGTAAACCTTAAAAAATATGCAGACATTTCCGTGTGAGTGAGATACAGCTTAATGAGGAATCTCATTTTGTTTCACAGTCCTGCTGCTGCTTTTTCTCATGGCTGTTGTCCATTGTACACAGTTTTGTAGAGTAATGTGCAGTGCTGTCAAGGTTAAGCAGTGAGTAATAAACTGCAAGTGAAATATGCATGCCGCATTGGACGATGTATGTTTATGATTAGTAATGAATGAAGATGCAGGTGTGTAAATGGAAAAGTCAGCTAGCTGTTTGACTAAAATATTCTAGTCACTGTGATTGATAAAAGTCCCACTTGTTAGTTGTTGTACGTAGTAATCTCATGTGTAGCAAATGTTGTCTGACAGCTAAGTAAGAAGCAGTTGTAGATTGTTGTGATAATGTCCAATAGATGCCATATTCTGTAGACTGCTTTAATCACTTTGCCACACTGATGTGCTGGTGACAATCACACGTTATCAAAGCATTTATCTTGCATTGTAAGCCAGAATGCTGTCAAGTGTTTGTGAATTTGAAAACTGATCTGCAGCTTATGTTGCTCTACTGGTAATTATTAATCAAGACATCTTAAAAATTTCACATCATACTGCTGGGTGCCGACTACTGCCAGTTTGTTGACCTTATTGTAAGCTGCTGTAGATAAAACAGATGAAAACCTGCAATAAATAGGACTGGGCATTGCATGAACTGAAGTTGTATTATATTCATTTTTGTATTACTGTACACTGATGTGGAAGTACTACATTCTGGCAGT
>Ga0126335_1000628_pt1 | contig 17530 bp, 8 predicted proteins | sample OlaspJWI45metaG_FD_108409 | JGI IMG/M metagenome (GOLD analysis project Ga0126335, IMG submission 108409) | Marine gutless worms symbiont microbial communities from Oahu, Hawaii - Olavius sp. 1 OAHU.JWI-45 metaG | ecosystem: Host-associated > Annelida > Digestive system > Unclassified | place... | reverse complement strand
TCTGTGTTACACTGTCACATCTCTTAAAGCCAAAAAACATTTTAATACATTTATGATAACACAATTTGAGTTTGGTCAAGCACCCAGTATTGTAGTTAGACCACAAGCAAGCATCATACAAGCTTTTACACTGTTTAAGTTACAACAGAAACTTTCAAATATCTGGTGGTTGAAGAATGAAGATATGTAAGGCATGTCAAGTAGCAGGCCATGGCGATAGAATGGCGCAAGAATATAGTATGTACAATGTTGTACGTGTACTCCAGACTTGAAGATAACTGTTCAGCCTGCAGATGTAGTCTACGACATGGTTGAAGTAAAGAGAACAGTGGCGAGATTACAGTATCAGTGCAGCAGACATGTGGTTCACTCAGCAAAGGTATGCATGATAATGCACCTGAATGCACGCCCGTCGCCCAGTTATATATGAAGCCTTATTTCACCACTTAAATGGTAGCAAATAATTAAAATAATTGAAACAAATTCATAAACACAATAAATAAAACAATACAAGCACACAGATACTCAATGCAGCAATGAATCAAACCAACTCAAATTTGTTGTACAACAAAGGGTTTGAAAAGCCTCTTGCAAACTGCTAAAAGTAAAACATGTTATCTGAATTACAAGTCAAAGTTTTAAAAAAGTTTAAAACGAATTTATATAGCGCCATATAGTCCTGGGATTCAAAGGCACTAAACAATAAAATTAAAATCAGTTATATTTCAGTATTTGTCACTACTCCATTAGCTATTGCACTAGCCTCATAAAGATAACTTGTTTAATTACTGCAACTCTCAGTTCAGAGTTCTCAACCTTTTCCAACCACTTATACTCTTGCAGCTGTGCAACAGCTGTAATACTCGACTGAAGAAAACGTCTGTGGCTGCCACACATGCTAACTACCTCGAGAACAAGGTCGCCGAGGGTGGTGAGGTCTGCTCCGTCCCAGCCGTACAGGTGACTCTGGATCTCCTGAACTCTGACAGCATTCTCGTGTTGACGTCGCATCTCATTGATGCTGCGTGCGACGCCCACCATGCCTGCCAGTGCGCGTTCTATCACCTCGTGACCGCCGTCAACCGCGTCGTGATTGTTCACGATGTTCTAAACCAAATGAAATCACAAAGATATAGACTAAATACAGATCAATCTTTTACATCAACATTCATCAACAGCCTATCAGCATCATTGTGGAGCATTTGTGGCAAACGGTTAAGAGCAAGCAACAACACGTAAAATGTCTAAAAGTCTAACAAGTGGCCAAAGCAATTTGGTAAAGGCCGCATTGAATCCATGGGAAAATCGGGACTAACGTCTAATACGATGTTGCTTGGATCACCACGATTTATTCACGCAAGACCTCGATCAGTTCAGCCGTGTTTGCACAATGAAGCCGTGTAACTGCGCGACAGAGAGACTGTCAGACGACTTCAGACAGATGCCCGGGATCACCGATCGCAATCCGCATCTCACGCCATCTCATGCGTTCGATGCGGCCTAAAGTGTAAATTGACATCACTACAGGATCTTTGAGCCATCTGGTCCGCCACTTCACATACTTTCTGGCACTTCCTGTTTTGTACTTTTACAACCTTCACGTAGTAAACATTTCGCCAACGACGTCATATATCCGAGACTCGCATAGTCCGCAGCGTCACATGGGACGTAATTTGTTCACCAAGTCGTTATTAGAGCATCAAAACGCCATCACCACTGACCTGACCTGATCTCATGCCAGTGTACCTGCCCAGAGAAAGTGCTACCAGTCGTCTTTATTGACATCAAATGCGTCGTTAAATCGAAAATGACAACACTTAGTCCAGCTGACAGCGGCCGAGCGTGCTCTGCCAGTACCAGTAGTGAAAGCATTAGCAACCAACCAGCCTCCTGTCAGTCCGCACATCTACACCCGATCTAATCTCTAGCGTCTGGCTGAGACCTTGACCTTCGACGTTATGATCCGAGAAGCAATCCCAAGCGAGGCCTCGACGTGGGCTACATGAAAGCGAAGTTTGGTCACTATGGAGTTTACAGAATCCCCCTAAACTAGAAGTAGCCTAATGATGGAAAGACAGACGGATAGCGCCTTGACATAATATTGTAAGCTCCGTCTTAAGGCCGCCATATAACATGAAGCTCATCTATCAATGATAAACCGCCCGACGCTTGTGCATGCCGATATTCCATGCTCTGCCGCCAAGAGCTGCCTTCTGGTGAATGACTGCGATATATTGGCCGGATTTTTCGGACTTTTACCTACCCCTCTCCCATTTGACGCTCTCGGTGAGAGGGATCCCCTCGAGCTATCGGGTTCATATTTGGTATGTGAAAACTAGAACAGCTAGCTAGCTGGTGAAGGTTGCATGATGATCGACTCACTCACTTGGGCACAATACATCAACGTAACAGACACACAGACAGTCACGTCCCCATAGCAGATGGCCGCGTCAAAGCACTGCGTCGGGCGGCAATAAAAAAAGTCTAGGTAGCCGCCTGTTAGCTTGGGAAGTAATAGAACAGTAAAACATACCTGTAGCAGTATGTGATACTTGAGGATGCGCTGTACAGGCTTGAGCAGGTAGGAGCCGAGCGGCAAGCCATGTTGAAGAGAGGTTTGCTGACGACGTAGCGATGCCGCTAACTCTGCGTCTGCCATGCACTTTGTTAACATCTCCACAGATCTACAATATAACGCCGTGCACCAGTACTGTATTCACAGTTCGCACTTGCATGGGTGTAACTAAACAACTATAAAAGTGGGGCTATATGCATCCACATATCGTGGTGCTGTCATCTTTGACAGAACCTGAGGCTATCGATCTTGCAAATTAGAAGTCATATCGTATACAACGTTTTTGGCGAGCGTCGCTACTGCTATCCCAATTCCGTCTGTCTGTTTTCCATCCGTCACACTAGTGATCCACGCCTAAACGGTTCAAAATATCGAGATATGATTTACACCACAAGCTGTGTTGACGCTTGAGGATTGTTGTGGTACCAAGTATGACGTTATGGTGCCATAGTCTAAACTCAGTAGTGGGCCGTGTTGGTACCGACAAACAAACTAATTCAGGCAAGAGTATCATAACGTCTCACTTTTGTTTCATAGTCGGGTACCATAACGTCGTAATAGGCCTACTATAAAATCCACAGTGTGTGGGTATACTGTATAGTATTGGGTTTTCGACTATAGCCATGATCTGAATTGACCAAGAAGACCATCTCATATTTTGTTGTGGAGACTAAGACACTATTGTCAGGTTGAGTTTGAAGTAATTTTTATATAAATGTTTTACTAATCTACAGAATCTGTTTAATGATACTGTCAGATGTATTAACACAGCAGGCAAGTCAGCGATTCCTATAATGAATTGGACGAGAAGCAGAGAGCGCAGGCCAAGTTTGTAAAGTGTAGCTTGTGCTTGCCATGGCTTATGCTTTCTCTGGCAACTGCAACGTATACGGCATTATATGTACCTACAGGGTGGGCCAAATTAAACGGGGCCATTCATTTCAGCTAATAACTTCAGAAATGCTTCTCTTATCTTCACTATTTTTGACAGGAAACAAGGCCATTTAATTCTTAATATGACAACATACTCTGCATACATTAATGATGCAAAATAATGTGGCGCCATATGTTGAATAAAAGGCATGGTAATAAATAACAATCGGCAATTGTCTTAAGTTATGTTGATCAAAGCTCTAAAAAGTAACCAAAATCACAGCTAATTTAACAAATAACAACAGTGACTGACATTATTGTAAGATAGTTAATTACTACCATCACTGGTGTCAAAACTTTAAGCAAGAAAGAACGTTCGTTTGGTTTTTTGTACGGTTTAATAAGGGCAGAGAATCTTTTAATGGCCATTTTCATTCGCTAGATTACGCCGCAGCATTTTCTTAAATTAATAGCTAAACATTACATATTCTGATTAAGAACGAAATGCTGTTGAAGTTTGCCAAGAGTGGTTTAGATCTGATTAGTAGGCCTATATCTAGCGTGACAAGCCATTGAAATGAGTGACCCTATTTAATTTGGCCCACCCTGTAGGCTTTCTGAAACAGCTAACTAACACATGACTTCAAAAGGAGCAAAGTTCTCTAGATGTACCTGGGATAGTTGGTACAGTAGTCCGAGTAGACGACAAAACCGTCGTTGAGTCGAACAAAGCAATCCGCAACTTGCGCTGGGTCAGAGCTGCAGTTTTCCAACGACGTCAGCAATTGTCTGTTGACAGACATCAAACGCAAATTCACTAAACTACTGTAAGACGGTTTTACACTAACCGTGAAATTTCTGTTCAACTATGGCTACTATTAAACATCAATCAAACACCTTGATTCCCTTCTTTCGCTGGCTCTGACTGAATTCAGCGTGTATGTAGAAAAATCACCCTGCATTTGCCTCTGCTGTTCTAGAGTTTTGCGTTTCAAAATGCAAACTTAATGCAACAATATCTAAAATATGTCGTCCTTCATTAAATTAAAAAAGCGTTTAGAGTTTTAAAATTTCGACAAAGCAGGTATGAAGAAATGTTCAAGTTTTGTAGAAAGGGAAGAGTTTTGCAAGCATATATAATATTTTATACTCTGTGTGCGCAATGGAAATGTACAACACTACATGATTGTTTATCTTTATAAGGCGAGCGTGAGATCATAAAAAGAACGAAGTCTTTTGCATACCTGTTAAAACTGTAGATTGATTCAATATTTCCAAACAATGCTGACATATCTTCTGTGGACAATTGTACAGAAGTCTCTTTCATTATGTGCAAATAACCCTACAAAATACATAATACACGCACTTCTGAACAGTAAACGCAAGCCGAATTTGTAAGTAAGTCAACACTGTCATCTTTAACAGTTTTCAGTTCGTAATCAGACTAACAAATGTTGACTGAAACCTAAACAAGACGAAAACGAAGACTAATCGCGCTACATACGTGAATGATCTGATCGAGGTCGGCGACGTAGGCTCGTTCAGTATCAATAATCTCGGCGACAACTCGGCTGACATATTGTAACCGCGACAGCGTCATACTACGACTAACACCTGTGTCGTCGTCATCGTCGCCGCCGCCGCGTGCTTCAATACTCGGCCGCAACTCAGCCTTCAAACAGGTGCCCGTCTGAGACTGCCGTTCGTCGTCAGCGACGCGACATCGCTCTACGGCAACTGGAACGTGCTCGGCAACCGTTGACAAACACCCAGCTTCACCATCCCTGCAGCCTGGTGAGGCGTCCTCGACACCGGGGAGCGGCACGGCCGTCGCCAGCTTCTTGCGTTCGTGTCTCGGAAGCGAAGACGTGGATGACATCGACGACGACGTCGAACTGACACTCAGAGGCCGTTTACACGTGCGCTCGTCCGCGTCCGAGAAACCACGCTGAAACCCCGCCGTTTGACAATCAGGCGACCTCGTAGACCCAACGGCTGCGGAGTCAGACGTGCTTGTGTTGCTGTGTTCGTCAGCCGGCAGCATCTCCTCGCTGTCAGTGCAGTCGACGCTGTCTACGTAGTCGAACTCGACACAGTTGGTCTGAGCGACGTCGGCGCCGAGATTGCGACGAGTATTGTCGTAGATGGACAGAAGATCAGCGCCAAGACTCACAGACGAACCTGCACCAACACACGCAGACGACCGTTCTAGTATAATATCGATAATTAATAATAATTAATAGGTAATCACAGTAGAATGCCGTAGCTCTGATTACACTGCGTCACTTTATCTTTCGTTAAATCCAAAGTTTAACACGAATTCAGGGTTGAAACTGAAGTTAATCAATGAATGAAAGTGGCACATAATTTTGATTTAAAACTTTCCACTTTCATTCATGGATTTAAACCGAAGATAATTTGTTGCAGAAAGGTTTTAAACCGGATTTCGACGCTGGAATTAAGCTTCGGTTTAAAACCATGGTTATAAACTTTGGTTTTAACAACAGATAAAGTGATCTACTGTCTTCCGGGCTGCAGCGTGTAAAGTGATGCATTCCAATTAACGCCTTGGGAAGATCGGAACGTTCGTTCAAAAATGATTACACGCTACACAAACAATGCAACAAAATACCAAATCAAATACATAGTTATTAATAAATAGCTAGTAAAATTATAGCCAAATAAATATCACCCTATGATTAGAGATGAAACTTTGCCATGCAATAGATGTAGATCGTCTGTTTGTTTTAAAATCGTCCATCGAAAATTCAGTCCAAGGTTGCAGTTTTGACAGCATAACTCAGACGCCCGAAAGCTTTATAAAAAGCTTCGCTTTCAACACCCTGTCATCCCCAATTTATGGATTTGCGTTTCAACTTTCGCAGCAGTGATACAGTGTATGCCAAAGATAGGCCTACAACATTACATCGAGTGACTTATATACTGTTACTGATTACGCGCCAAAACACAAACGATGTAAACTACTGTCTATCTCATACGGGCGTAATCTGTATGAAATGAAGTCCCTGGGCTACAGCACAGAAAGACACCTGACACAATTACCGGGTGCTGACATCGCAAAAAAAATTACGAAAAAGAGTTTCAAACATAATGGTGAGTGGTAAGGAAAAGTGACAGAAAAATAAAATTATCTCAGCGAAAAAAGAGACGAGAAAAACTAAATCTTAACTAAGGCTTATTTGTTATGCCCTCTTATTACTTAGTCCGCTTTCTAGTTCTGTTTTTTGTAAAGATAATAGGCCCTCCATACTGAACAACACTGGCACACCAACTTTATCAGTGAACATGGACGACGAGACAAAGAACTGAAAGCGCTGTAAGTCAGTCAACAACACGTTACATAGATAGAGTAACCGTGTTTCGATTGCCGACGTAAATAACGTCCAGAAAAAACATTGGTAGGCCTACGCCTATGGTAAGAGAAACAAGCGGCTGATAAGGCACGGCTGAGGCATACAGGTTGAGGCCATCTAAACCACAAAAAGCAAGAATAGGCTACTGATGCAATTCACGTGTCCGTTGAATTGGACGCAAAATGTTTTCGTTATCTTGTGGAAATTTCAAATAAAGGTCATACGTAGAAATGAGACAATGTAAAATGTGGGATATTTCCTCCACTTCATAACATTTATGTTGGGTTCAGACCACCTATGTTCACAGCCCGTGAACACACAAGTGGTGTGAACCGAGCTTGCTGCCTCCTGACTCTGGCCCACAATCCGAGGAATTGGGCTACTTTTGACATCGGCGTTCGGCAACACTCAAGCCATCAGTGATAAGAAGTTCGTTATCAGTCGGTGAAATCACGACTGCAACTTGTTATCAGAAGGTCCCGGCTGGGCGCAGAGACGAAGGCGCCAAAACGTATATACACGAGTGTTGTGTTGAAGTTAACAACGACTGATATACATGTAAAACAGTCACCTACACGGGCCCAGTGACCTCAGTGAGTCAACTGAGCTGATGACCAACGACTCAGACTCAGACGGTAGGATTGGAATAGTGTCATAGTTCACAGCGTCGTCACGGCGCCAGATTTATAAATACGACAGGTCTGCTGAGCAGGAAATGTACGCTACACGTTAGGTAAGGCCGTCTGAGAGGGGGCCACTTTACACAGGCACAAAGCAGTGGCCGGCATATGTGAGTTTTAGCATTCACAAGACTTCTCGCTAATTGCTACTCATGTGACAACTGGGATGTTGAACTATGTCCTCGTATCAACTGGCGAATGTCGTTAATCTGCAAGAACTGGTTAAAAACAAGCCATGGATAAAAAACTGGCAAATTCCCCACCCCTTCTCCCCTTCGCTGTAATGTCCCGATCCCTACACAGAAAGGGTGGAAGGACCTCGATCCGTTCAGCCAAAATATCGATCGAATATTCTTTTATTTTGGACTGGGTTTTATCGTGGCAATGACCATGTGACAATCGACGTGAGGAGCTTGCTACTAATGTTGCTGTATGTACAATGAACTAAACTACAGAATTTACGACTGCACACTGTCGAACTGTCGGCCAATCATCAGTTCAACGAAATAACAGTTTGTACTAATAACAGAACTATCTGCTGCCCGAGCGTTTCACCCTAAATGTACCTTCTGTCAAACAGTAATGAATGACGTTACTATGAACTCTGTTCTATCTTCGCGGTAAAACGAAACCATATGAAAACTTATAAAGAATTCGCTCCGGGCTTGTAATGTTGATCATGCGAGCAAGCACATGCAGCGAAATCAGCCAATCACAAACAATGACAAAGAAACTGACATTTTCTTTCTCGTAACTAACTTCACTGCAAATTGGGCGGTAAAGACGCAATGACGACAACGCAGTTTCGTTAGGCCTTAAAGACATGACGCCATTCGACCAGCTGATAAGATAGGCCCCCTATACATTCCAAGTAGGCACTGCAAGTACAGTGAGTGACTCAAGTTCACTGTCTGACACATGGCTTCTCAATTTGCCGCTACATACTACGAAACTCCTACACAGCAGAGGGACGTCTGTTTCCTAAATCTGCGCTAAAACTATGAGCAGAGATCAACCATATCATTAACCAATAGTAGGTCAATAGCAGTGTTGCTTGTCCATTTAACTACATTGAAAAGCATCAAAAATATAAATACAAAGTAAAACTCAGAAATATCAAACACGCTGGACATGACAAAATGTGGCATTAATACATGTCGCTGCAAATTTTTCGGTTGGGTTTTTCTACTGCTACTAGTAAGCCTAGATGCTAGATCTTATCTTGCTGTGATGCTCCTGTTAAAGACAAATCGTGGGAATTTCATCATAGGGATCCACAGCGTTCGGCAAAAAAACTAGTACGAGTGTCGAGTGAAGAAACTACTTGTCTTTTACGCACCGCTGCACAAAGCGCAAACATAAATACGTGATACGTGTATTGTCGTTCATGTGCGTTTGTCATTGACATTCTGGACTGTGTTCACACGGTTCAACATAATCATCAAAAGGTATCAACTATCATCATTTAGTGGTACCACCATTCTAGTTTCTGACACATCATGCTGAAATTACAGACAGTGTGCTGTCAGTCCTCTGTCCGTTAAACTCATCATATCGAACATCCAAGAAACGCTATCCACGGATCATGTCGTTTATACGATCGATATTCGACACATTCAGCTTCTGCTGTCGAACACAAATATTATGTTGTCATCTTCAGTCGTAGGCTATTTGATCTACTGCTAGTAACAAGCACTTACGACTTTTATAGGCCTACTATAAACAAAGACAACCAGTGGCGCAAGTAATTTTGCAAAGGCCGCATCGAATCCCCCCTCCACTTGCCGTGGGGGGAGATTGGGACTCCCGTCTAATACAATTTTCCACGGGCCTCCAAGAGTCTTCACCCCAAACAGAGCCTCGATCTGTTCAGCATAGCGAAGCCGCGTGACAGATATACAGACTGACAGACGCCGGGATCATCGATCACAATAGTCCGCATCTCACGCATTTAATGCCATCTAATAATAACCGGCAAAATGCGTCTCTGAAATAAAATTAAACTGAGTTCCACTGAACTGAACAACATCAGCATTCGACTACTGCGATAGCTTATCCGTTATGCAACGACAAATGCCAAGCCATATCCGGCAAGCATAGCAGTAGTTTTTTTACAGACGACAAACAGCAATGATATATGATATAATTACCCGCACCGACGCCGCCGCATAACGCTGAAAAACATTTTCAACTGTCGATTAGTCAGCTTGAGGCCTACGCTACAGTGAGACATGTTGACAAATCCACATAGTTTATTGCTAGACACAAGCCTACGAATGACACGCCTGGGCTACTGAGCTTTATCTACGACCCCGCATCGCTACCTTGACTGTTCACTGTTCAGTCATTGTCAGTGATGTCCAATGTCTACGCACTACGTGTAGCCGTTATGACGTCACCACCGGCTGCAGACGCTGCAACCGTTTCAGAGTTCACGCAAAAACACTGCCTACGTAGGCTACACTGAACTTGTACAAAATTTATCAACACACGCTGCAGAACGCTTCATCGTAGCATCGTATGTTTTTGTATGATCATTCAATATGTTGTAAATTCGAACACTCGCAATACACTTCTGCGCTTGTCGACCAGACACTAACAGTTTGTCTATAGTGACGACTGAATTTTAGAATACAGTGGACTGGAAGTAAGTAAGTAAGTAAAACGTGAATTTATATAGCGCATATCATTTAAGAAAACCTCTAATGAATAAACGGTAACCGATTATCACACAACGAAGTTATAAAGAAAACGTTTACTGAAGACTGAAAGAATCGACGCAGCTGCTTTCGCAAATCTTTGGGTGACTCGGTGGCTCATTGGTTAATGTAGTGGCTCGCGGTCCAAGAGGTCATGCGTTCGACGCTTGGCCCCTTCGCTCTAGTTGCCGAGTGAGGTGTGACGGTTTGAACAGCTAACAACTGTGATATCTATAATATAACTGTCATATCTACTGTTCTGGTCCCTGGACAGAACCTGGACAGACTGTTTACTCGCCGCTGTGGTGCCTATATAGGCCAACTCAGCCTTCCATCCCCCATGAGGACCAACTTCGGCTGGGAAGGCAAAAGCAGGTAGGCTATGGTTCATCCCATTCATGGATAAACGCGTGGGTGACGGGCAGCTGTGTGATCTCTTGACAACGCGTGCCGTACCTGACTAACCTAAGCGCTTCTGTCCTCTACCTTCTACCTTTACCTTTACCTTTACCAGTGTAGAACATAACGGACATCGAAGATCCGGACTAGAAAGCTGTTACAGTCATCAAACGCCCAAAATCTAACTGGCCGTTCCTTGCTCTAAAACCCACCCAAAAATTCAGGAAAATGAATTCATAACTTTTCACATAATTTACTGACAGGCAAACAAAGAAACAACTTGAGACCAATCTAATCACCTCATCGGGGGAATAGCTATGTGTGTGTCACGGTGTGCATTATTTAATTCCAGAATGCTACGGATGAGGCCGGGATCACTGCACTTAGATGTCATGACACTGTTTTCAAAATGCACATCTACATCTACAAGTACCATACAACCACCAGGTACTAAGACAATGTGACGACATGCAGACCAACTAACCGTGATGCAAGCAGTCCCAGTCTCTGTAGCAAACCAACTTCTAACTCATATCAAAGTCTCCACATTTAAAATCATCACTTGGAAACGTTCAACTAATTGTTCGCGCCGCCGATGTTCTGTTCAACTGCTATCATGCATTCAGAGTCGCAGACTTGGCACTACTGTTAACTGCTGCTTCCACGCGACCTCGGCGGCCTACCCGCCTACCCTGCAACCCGGCATGCGTCACACCGCCTGTAAACCATGCCCGCCGACTGGTCAGTCACCTCGCTATCTATCAACCAAGGCGCGGCGCCGCCGTGGCGCCACGTCGCAGCTGCCGCCGACCGACACCACTCGACGGCGGCAGGGCGCGGTCGACTCTGAACCGGGCGCTCTTGGCGGCCTCCGGCTGACATCCAACACGCTCGTATGTCGCGATTAAACTAATTTCAGTCGTCGTCGTCGTCGCTGTCGCACAATTATCTGTCAAATAACTACCATGTGCAAGCTAGTCGAGCGACCGTGTGAAGAGACCAACAAAATCATTAGCCCGTTCACTTCACCTAACTTGCCCGTATAATCCTATAGGCTTATAGGCCTAGCTATAGTTATACGCGGCTGCATGCCTCGACAGTTAGGACCGCGTTATTGAATGACAGTCAGAACAGAAAATGCGCGAATGAAAGCGAAATCGCCGATTACTTCGGGATTAAAAGTGCAGTGTGAGATGCAGGGCCAGAGGCAGAATGCAACGTGGGCGCGGTAGGCCTTTATCGCAATGCGTGATAGTCTGCGGCGCCGAGACTGACTCGCTGCGTGCTTTGCTTGCGCCTCGCTTCCAGCCTGACGACCTGGACTTCCACTGCGGCATAACAAACAGCGCTGCCGTATCTTAACGATGATGGCTGCAGGTCTTCAACGAAAGACTCCGAGGTCATTTAGCCGTGTCCGATTCACAGCAGACGAGACAGCGTCGTCGATCGTTCCATGTGGTCTGATTTGGTCCCATAGTTGCAGCACTTTGGCATCAAATGCTGCAGAGCTGCGTGTTGCATGGGTTAGTGGCAGGACCGCACGTCGGCTGGTCGATCAGCAGTGAACCACTTGGACAACAAACACTGCAATTAGTTAGCTCATTCATGCCAACTGGCGGTTTACAGTCAACTCGTCCCTAAGGCTAACCCAACCCCAACCCTAACCTAAAGTAAACGCTAACGAGTTGACTTGGGAACGAGTTGACTGCCACCCAAACTGGCGATGAAGTACACAATACAGGTTCATTCGCTCACCATACAGTGTACTTTGTAACTGTTAGTTTGTAGCCTACTCACAAAACTTTGTAGTACGGATGTCAAGTATTTTTGGTCGACAACATTAACCACATATAGTTATTTGTAACTATTGACTCTAGCGCGCAATTAGCAACGTATAGTCGACTCGATCTGGAAATCGACAGTTCGACTAGTTGTGACACGCGTTCAAAGCGCGACACAAGATGCGGTCAATATTGCGGCACCCCGGGAATCAGTCACGTGATCGACTCTGTGCACATGCGCAGCGCGTACAACGCGTCAGCTTGGAAAAGGATCGACCGACTACTGGTGGAAAAGATTGGTGCTTAAGTGTTACGTCGCTCGACATGTGGGACATGTCAGATGATCAAATCTCTTTGAGTTTTGTTGTCCAGTATCAGACAATCAAAGACTCCACTCCTCTGTGATATGACCTAGTACTATGTGTCGAGTGAAACGCAAAACTGTAGGCTAATATCACATTTTAATTCCACAGAGAACCTGCAGGCTTACATGACTGTAATGTGTAACTAAAAGTAATTTACGCCGTACTCAAATTATAGATCAGTTAACGCTGTCATCAAACGCTGCCGCCAGACGGCACAGTACGATATAATGGAGACCGCATCACGCTGTGCAGTTGAACTGCAGTCATGCATCAACGTAGGCCTACCAATCGGGTATTTTATATCACATATTCCTCCGTACCGTTGCACAACTAACCGGTACCTTTCGTAATCGTATGAATCGTATGCAAAGCAGCTCATATTCTACGGCAATTACGCACAGTCACGAATGTGGATAAACAGTTCGATTTCGACTGTAATTAGGAAGTAGAATTTTCCATCCATTGATTTTTCGGTAATTTTTAGCCCTGTGTATTTGTTTACGACAACAATACAGGTTCGTTTTGAACGTAGGAAACCACATAGCAGGAGCTGCAATCCTCAGAATCAGTGCGGGGCAAAAACGTCAAACGTGCGAGCCCCAGATAGTGCAGTAGTCATATATTTTCAACAAGCCATCAAAAAATGTCAAGGGCATACAAAAATAGGCTTCTTGCCGTGCACCGACAGACCGGCAACCAACATGCTGACGGCCAACGTGTGTGGTATCTCCAATCTTAGACGAAACGAAAGACGACCCGACCGGCCGGCCGGTGCGCCTGTCAATCAGCAATAGCTGCTAAACATTGCCTGCCACTTGTTGTAGGACCTCACACATGGAACAAGTAAGCAGACACCGTGCTGCGTTCGTGCGGCAACACGAGGGTCATCAGAAATACATCAGTGCGGTGCCATGGTCACCGGGCCGAGCGATGAACGCCTCAACGACGTTGGAGGTCGGTTAATGTCGACTGTCGGGCGGAGCGGGGAGGACAAGTCGCCGCTGACATCGCCACAGTAACATCTGGCAAACAGTTAACGGCAGGCCGGTAGGCGACGAGCTGGCGCGCTGATAAGTCTTATACGCCGGTCAAGGATTATACCTATTTCCACTTGTCTTGTAACTAGGCCCATATACGCCGGTGGGAAAAGATATATCATAGGAACAATATGTGACATCGGTCTACAGCGTGGCAACATATTTGTGACACTCGGCCACGCACTCAACAACAGCGAGCCAGCAACAGTCGACCGACCGACCGACACCCCTCTAGCATGCAGTTGCCGCACGGGGACTGGTGCGGGTAAAATGCACCGAACTGCATCAGCAGTGGAAAGTGACACGACGCCCGTCTCCCGTACGAAACACTCAAGATAGTATGGTCACTGCATGTGTCGCACGCGACAATTTTTTTTGCACGACACCTGTGCAATTAGCAGAAGAAAGTGTCAGCTGATCCGTATTGCAACCGCGTTAAAACTGTCACACAAAATTCATTGCGAAAAATGCAAACTTTTGACAGGTTTTTTCGGGTTTCGTAGATCCTTTCAGCGACTGAATTCATTGCCTTTGTGCAGTCTGTACTACCTTTATGATTTTTTCATGCTTGATCACTTTTGTTTATTTTTTTCATAATTTTTGTAACCATAACCATGGTCTACTCTCGGTGAGACTTTTTATCTACTTTCGGAGTGAGCATGTTAGTTCGACCTCATGTGCATTAGAACAAACGCTCCATTTCAATGTTTTATACCGGCAGAAAACTGCCGGTATAAAAATGACCGAAGGTCCGGTACGACCTGCCAAATTTTATCTCAATCGGCCCATATTTGGGGATTTCCGGTCGGAAAACCCCCAAAATCGCTATTTTTGCGACTTTTTAGCCCAGCACGAGCGACTCCCTCAGTTGATATTGTAGTAAGGCTTGTAGTTAGACTTGTTGGTAGGTGCGCGCGCCGTGATGTAAACAGACATTGTAAACAAATGTTATGATTGGTTAGGCAACAAATATGTGATGTCTCACAAATTCACAGAGTTTATGCGCAGCTATAGTTTCCACATTCGTTACAAATTTGGTGAGATTCGGTTCATGATCAGGGATTTATAACCGAAAAACCGCGTTTGTGCGCAACAAAATCATTATATAGCATACAATTTTAGGCAAACTTTTGATGTCTTTTCGTAGTGCAAGGAATGTAGTTGTGCATCTATATTTTATTTTTCAGCTGCGCCCCCTAGCGGTGGCATGGCAAAGTGTCAAACTTGAAAGTGCGAATTTTCTGAAATTTCGCAAATGATGTTTTTTGCGTTTTTGGCGCACCCTGTGGGAAATCTGTGCAGGATTATGCCAGTCTGCTGCGAGATAGCCTTTTCTGCCGGTTTGCATTGCCTTCAATCGGCGATGCGTTGTGCTTCTAGTTTTACTTCTGCGATGCGGTCTTCATTTTTAAATAAGAACGTGTTAGCATCATCTGTCGATGCAGTATCAAGTTCAGTGATTCATGACTGAGACTGAACGTCTGTACCTCGAACCTGACTGCCCCCACCTGAGTGACGTAACAACCCTTATTACGTTACATCCGGTGCCCGACGCGTGATCGTTAGAAAAACTCCAAATGCAGGACAACAGCCGCAGCACAACACTATGGTGCACCGAATGTTCACTCGCCGCCCGCAGGTCACAACGCGGTATTATTCAGGCGTCGGTATTTGCTAATGAACGGCGGCATCAGCTATGCAAAATAATGCAACGTACATGTAGCGCGTGCAACTTAGCAGAGTACGTACCGTATAACCAATCACAATCCCTGGACAACATATACGAGGATGTGATCGTCTACACTGATAGATCTTTACCTACTGAGAAGGTGTTCACAGTTGCTGCATCTACAGTCGCACTGTTCACAAGCCATTGCGACTTTTGTCCCAAATTTGCCTAAAATATAGTTTTATGTCCTTCTCTGTCAGTATCGTACATAATGCCATTTACACAATTTTGATCGCAATTCCTGTGAACTCTAGCGGTTGTCAATTTAATGAAGTCTGCTGTGAAACACTAACTCATCGAGTTACAGCCAAAGAAATACTGCACGTAAGTTCTGTAATTACTGCATGTATGTTATTACTACAATCCTGCTACACTAGACAACAAAAGCCGCTGCTACATACAAATGCACCCAGGGGAGCCGCCCTCGGGGCCCCGCATAACGGGCATGCTCGTCCTACCCCAGGGCCTCGTGGATACACCGACAGTCGCACAGATCATCAACAACTTACTGAGATAGCCCTCCAGCCGTCACGTTTACTTACGGCTTAGATCACACAATAAAAGGGCGAGTCGCATTCCTACAAATAGCCGCACAGAGACAGTGATAATACATCACGGCAGGTAAAACGCATAAATTGTCGCAGTATTACATGGCGGGCTCACTGTGTGATGACGTAAGCCGAGTCAACTTGTTGCCGGGATATGACTGAACCTTGCAGCTCTTCACGTGAATGTTAGACAAGGACTAAAGGTCTCGATCTGTAAAGTTATCAGTTAGCTATTTTACATGTACATGTAATCCTCCAAGCGTTCTGTCTCTGCAGAGTGCACGTCAGAGGCGCGACCGACGTCTGATGCAGGCGACCGAAGTCTCCTGGTCTCCGTACACTTCACCGCTTTTTTAGCCGCCGACACAACTTTGCCGGAGGCAATATGTTTTACCGCCGGTTCTTCTTCTTCTTTTAGCCAACCGTCCAACGTGTGATCAGACCGCCGATCGCCGCCGGGTAAAAAGTATACGGGTGCTGAGAACCGAGGTGTGGCACGAATAATTCGCACAGACATTTCCACTTCCACTACTCTTCCCTTATTTTTCACAGGGGGTCAAAAAGCGCGAAATTTGGCCGTCTGAAATCTAGGCGTGATTGCTGATGCTTGCTGACGTGAATTCAGTCAATACGAACGGTTATAAATAAGACGTGTCGTGTTGCGATTTAGGATGGCGGATGTTTTGGGCCGCCCCGAGGCCGGCGGCTATAAGTGGCAATACATCTTAAGTGCCGTATTTTCTAGTATTAGGATCAAATTAGCACGGTGGCACTTGTTGCTTTATGCTGTTTACGTGTGCTCAAAAATCAATGTGTTGTATAGACGAATTCAACTGTTACCAGCAAAAATGAAATGTGGCATCGTTTAACTTGGCCGACCTTGTATACTCATCGTGGCATGTTTATCCAATGAAGTCGCTGCTGTTTTGTCAGCCTAAACTTTCTGCCGCAATCTCAGTTTGTTGTTGTGAGCGACGTCCAGCTTCTCGTGCACACTATGACGGTAATGAACTGCTCGGAGATAGCCAGCTGGTCTGAGGCAATCAGCGTACAGCTGAGTCAAGTGTAGACTTGTAAGTCAAAACAACGAACAACGACGTGAGAGATGCTGTCATTAATAAGCGATGGGCGTAGCTAAACGGTATAGCCTACACGACTGGTCCAGTCCACACAAATAGACATAAGAAATGCGGAAAGTCAATCCCCATTGAAAAAGAGCTGTATTTATAGGCAGTTTATGCATGCAGTTTTAGCTAGTATAGTCCATGGTTCTGGCACGATTCAGCCCCTGCTTAACATTATTTTACGACATAATGCTTAATGAATAACTAGTAATTGCAAGTAGAAAAACTGTACTTATAGAACGAACCGTTATAAGAAAACAGTTATTTGTCATTAGCAAAGTGTCAGTTGTTTTTACGTTCTGCCAGGTTATGACTGACGCCGGTAATGTACTCAATGGCAGACATT
>Ga0126335_1000627_pt1 | contig 17549 bp, 11 predicted proteins | sample OlaspJWI45metaG_FD_108409 | JGI IMG/M metagenome (GOLD analysis project Ga0126335, IMG submission 108409) | Marine gutless worms symbiont microbial communities from Oahu, Hawaii - Olavius sp. 1 OAHU.JWI-45 metaG | ecosystem: Host-associated > Annelida > Digestive system > Unclassified | place... | reverse complement strand
GGAGAGTGTTGTGCATATAATAAGCGACGTTGGCTTCATATTTTATTGCTCTGGACGTGCTTTATGATGACCCGGACGACATGCCCAACTGCATGCAGCCTACGTCCGTGACAACTTCGACTATAATTCTTGCATACTTGATGCGACCGAACGGACAGACACATTTGTCATTTTTGCCGTCGTCTAGCGAAGCCGAAACCGTTGCAAATAACCAAGTAAGTCATATTTATTGATGCGTAACTAGCAGCGCCAGCGCTGTGTACAGCAGACTGATACGTGCACCAGTATTGGAACAGTCAATGAAACGTTTAACGAATGGTGACACTATGTCATGCAAGAGATATATAGAAAAGAAAAGTCTCTGTTGAAGAGAGCAAACTTCCGCCAAGGATCGTCGTGACACCTAGCGAATAATGATGTCGCGCTATTTCACATGGCCTTGGTTAGTATGATTGGTCTGCTTGACAGCCTCATCTGTGCTTCATCGGTTCGTGTCATTTCAACGATTCCTCCTAATCCAAATCCAGATTCGGATGACTTTCACAATTTAACGAATTCTTCTTGGTCTAAGATAGGGGGCCTATATATCTGGTAAAAGTTTCATTAAGATCCGATCAGTAGTTTTACTTGAGTAAAACATGGCCTACTTGGCGGAGGTAGGCTAATACTAGTACTCAGCCCCAGGACAACGTTTATGGACTCTGTCATCAGAAAGTCACTGCGGGAGTTGTAGAGATCACTCGGTTTATCTGATAAATGTCGGACAGCGCCAAGTGGCTGCCCACCTCGGATCAAGCCAAACGACTTGGGCCTTGAGTCCGCCGGTAGGCTGCTGTCGTCAACATTCACCATCGCTATTTGCCATTACTGAACCCTAAATCTGATACACTTTATCCGTCTCACTGAAGGTAGAAGGCTGAGACTGGAGACAACAGCGATAAGGAATATGAAGAAGGAAGAGTCGAGTCGTCGGGTCGTAAAGCAAGGACTGCCGGCGTGCGTCAGGCAGCGAGAGATGACCGTTTGGTTTAGAATACGGTATTGTGACGTTACGGCTACAGCCAGCCAAAGATAAAGGTAGATAAGCCAACTTCATCACAGAAGCGCTCAAAGTATGGCACGTGTTGTCAGAGGATCACACAGTTTTACCTGCGTTTATCCACAAATAGAGTAAACAATACCCTGCCTTTGCATTCCTAGTTGAAGCTGGTCCTCATTGACCGACCCTGAAAGGATGAAAGGCTGAGCTGGACTAGTTGGCTGCAATGGCTGGTCACATTGGTTACATAGCTAGACGGTTTACCTGCCCGTAAGCTGTTACCCGGGCCAAACGTTAATTAATGCATTGAATCGACCAACTCACTACGCAGCCGCTAACCATTCAGTCTGGATTATGACGGCAAGGCTAGTGCGCACAGGGCTAGTGAGCCCTATCGTCAAAACCGAGGCTGAATGGCTGTAGCCGTAACGTCACATAATCGCGACGACGTCGACCGTGGAAGCGAACTGGACCGGCATCACGTGCTCAGCCTAGTGCCGACCGGTTCGGCGCGGCCTTTGACTTAACCGGATTAGACGCGCGACAAACGACGCCGGCCGCGACCGAACGACGACGCGACCGATTCGCAGTCAGTCTGCCGTTGAACTAACTCCACTACGTCACCGTATGTCATCCATGCCGTCGCGTCACTGCCAACAACGTCCTCGTTTAAACGAAAATTTCGCTTACGACGTTCGCAATGCTCGGTTTGTTATGGTCGATGTCGTGCGCACGGCTCGAAAGGTCGCTGGTTCGACTCCTGCCGCGGCACTTCGAGTTGAAGATGTGAGCGAGCTGCTTACGCCCACTTGCCTGGTGAGGCGTGATGGTTTGAACAGTTAACGACTGCGATATCCGCTATGTAAGGTTGTGGTGCGTTTAGGTCAACTTAGCCTTCCATCCCTCCGGGGTCGGTTAATGTGCATCAGCTTTGGCTGGGAAGGCAAACGCAGGTGTGGTTCATTCCATACGTGGATAGACACCTCTGTGTAGGTAAAACTGGGAAATTTATCAACAATGTGTGTTATACGTGAGCGCTTCTGAGGCGCCCAGACACCTTGACCTTTGCAACTAACTCATCTTATCTTATTTGTAAAGAAGTCCTGATTACGTCTAATAGGTACACAAATGTAGTTTATTAGCTGGCCGTCCACAATGTGGGATGTGGGGGCCAGCTATAGTAATGGTCCGCGCTTGTCCGTCTGTCCGTCTGTTTGTCACACGCGAATATCTCCGAAACTAAGCGAGATAGACGCATGGTTACTAGGAAACTCCAATAGGAATCCGGGCTTCCCGATTCAGAATCTTTATCAGAGTCGCGATCGGAAGTACGGTTCCGCCATTTTGGGTGTTTCCGGGTTGGCACTTCGCCCATTCAGACAGAAATGGGCAGTTGGCCTAGTGAATGGATCAGTGGGAACAGTCACCAGTCTAGACACTTGACCGGCACTGCCTGTTTCGTCGTGTACATCGTGTGCATCGTCGTATGCACAGCTTCACTGAAAGAAAGAAGAACACAACCACACTGGGCACTGTGGCGAGCCAGCTATCGTCACTTCCCATAACGGACGATACCTTGTAATTCAGCTCCAGTCTAACACACAAAGCTTTATTCACCAAAGATGGTAATACAAATACAACAAAAAAAAATAAATATATACATATAACATAACTACAATATCATCCTCTTATAATGAAGAAATTGTCACACACAAGACATTTTCAACCTGAGCATATTTACATAGGAATTTATTTGTCTTTTTTGTTACACAATCAAATACAGAGTCACAATTAAAGTAAAATTGGCAATCGTTAATTACATCTTTAGATCTAGTGTTAAAATTTTTTGCAAAACCAGTGTTAACCACAAACTGCAGAGAAGCAATATGATACTTTTTCATAGGACAAGCCTCGGTGCCATAGAGCAATAATGCTAAACATTTCTTTTTGAACAACTCAATAATCACTTCATCATTAGCTATCCTACCAACCTTACCAAATATAGCATTAAAGCAGCGATAGACAGTTTGCTTAGAATGTCTAAAACAACAAGAAAACACACTCGAAGAGGTAATGTTAACTCCTAGATATCTAACTGTATCACACCATTCTAATTTCGTGTTACTGTTGTTTACAATATTACTGCATTCACTTTTGTAATGAGGTCCAACGCGTATACAAGACGATTTCTTAGTGTTGATTGCCGTATCAAGCCAGCTTAATTCAAGTTCACAGATTGAAAGAAGTTTCTGAAGCGACGATACTGACGGAGACAACAATATGATGTCATCAGCATACAGTAATATACTATAACATACAAATTTGATATAGCAACCTAATCCACTTGCATTCATTTTGTCAACAACACTGTCTATAGGCCTACATACAGCAAAAAGATAGGGGGACAAAACCCCACGCTGTCTAATTCCACAGTTTACGTTAAATTTAGAATAGTAAGAACCCCATTTGACACAAGTGACACCCAGGACAAACCGTGTTTATAGTAAAGTTAGAAGAGTTGCAGGCACATTCCTACGCATCAACTGGATAAACAGGGCATGATGATTCATTTTGACAAAAGCCTTTGACAAATCAACGGAACATATATTTACCGTGCTACCGTAATTAGTATAATAATCAACAAAGGACCTCAAAGTATACACTGCATACGAACAACCTGAATGACGCTTGAAACCAAATTGATTGAAGTCAGAAAATCTGTCTAGAATACAGTGCTCAAACGCTTTTGAGATAATTGGGCTTACGGCTATGCCTCGGAAATCGTCCACAGTAAGCGTCTTGCTGTAAGGATTGCAGTTATCTTTCAATACAGGAACCGTAAACGATTCCCCAAAACAAAAAGGTACATGTCCATTAACCAACGTGATATTAACTTAGTACCAAAAGTATAACGTAGAAGAGCGTTCAATATTAGTACTGTCTGACATAACAGTGCTATAGACTATTGCGTACAGGCACACCATCATGTATACATAACGGTTTTCACTTTTGAAATCAGAGATGTTGTCCTGCGTATCAAATCAAAAGATGCAAGCATCCTTCCATTCTCTTGTCGCAGAAGCAGCAACTCCGGTATCTTCCGTACAGGCCATAGTCAGTCGCCGGTCGCCCGTCTGTGCCCCTCAGGTCAAACCATCACTGCGCGCTGCTGCTGCTGCTGCCAAGTCGTGCGTTATTACTACGCGGACGGACGTTGTACGTCACTGCTACTGAGCAGGTACAAATATTTGTTCCGCTGCGTGTTCCGCTCTCGAAGAACATTAATCTTACGATGACCAGACAAAAAACGCGCGATAGCGCTGTGCTACGAAATGAAAAAATGGAAGTAGGCAAGTATTTAAAACAAAAGCCGCATCGAATGTGAGCAATGTGTCCCCCTACACCTTCTCCCCTCGCCGTAGGGAACTCGGGACCCCATCTAACACAATGTGTCTTGGGTCCCCAACAGTATCCACTTCGAATAGGACCTCGATCCGTTCAACGTTTTTTGACACACCACGCTACAGGATCGTCGGTCGCAATAGGCCGCATTATGCACATTGTACATTAGATACGGCGTAGTAATGCATTGCAAACATAATGTGGGAAAGTCTTATAAATTTTGAACTTGAAGTCTTGGATTGAGATATCAAGGGAAAGCTAGCATACTGCATTGCCGCTGACACTCTGCATCACTGACCGACAGAGACAGACAGACTGACAACAGGGGCTGATCTCAACTAATGGCGATGACGAGGGTCTGGAGGCGGAGCCCACGGCTGCTTTTAGGGAAGGAGTCTCTGGTGGGGTTTGGGGGCGAAGCTTTTGCAGTTTTGGCTGCAATTTTGCACAGAAACGTTCTAAATACGGGGGTTGCGAAATGTAAACCAGGCTGCTTTTGAATAATTTCGCCCGCAGAAAACAACGACATGAAACTATAAAACGCTATCTTACGCGTATGTTATTCTTTTATCGGCGAACATCATTCCGACCACTATGACCAAGACCAGTGAGAATGCATCCCTCTCATCTCCTCTGGACCCACTCTTGAAGACAGGGAGATAGAGGGAGAGAGAGAGATGCGGGACATGTCAAATATGCGAAGCGAGACAATTAATATCGGTTGACTGACGGGCCTGACTAGAGAGCCGCGAGCTATATGTACGAGACGTATCGCATCGACGACCGACGGACGATGAGACTCCGACGTTACTCAAGAAAGATCGATTTCTTTGTCATTCTTCGCAGATAATTCCATCGTACACGCTTATCAACTACATTATCACTCACATTGCCAGTATGTTTTGATACACATAATAATTATACTTTAATAGCTTTTTATGCTTCTGCCCGCATGTAGGCGGAGGTATATGTCGATCGAGCTTGCCGTCCGCCTTGTCTGTCTGTGACGGCCGTCGTGGCAGAGGCAGAATGGGCTTGCCATAGGTTTTCTAGGTTATTGCTTATTTTTTAGGCTGCATCGAATGCATGAGATACAGATTATTGTTACCGATGATCGCGGTGGCTGTCTGCCAGTCTGTCCGGAAGTCTGTTTGTCTGTCACGCGACTTAACTCGGCGGCGCGTGCAGTGTGTGCGGGGTCATTCGGTGCAGCCTTTGCCAAACTACTTTGGCCTCTTGTACAATTTTATAAAGTCGAAAGAAAAAGCTTTAAATTTGTCATTAGACGAAAACACATAAGTACGCTCGTTTATCACGAACTAGTCACTAAAGTTAAATTTTACAGAATGTTTACTAGTAAATTAATTTTAAAATTGTTCAATAAAGTTAAACAGCTAAATAATTTACGTTAATGTCTAAGAGGATATAGTCGTTAAGCCAGCGACGTCGATCCGTTTGCAACATTGAGGAGACATCCCCCTCTTCCCTCCACTCGTTTCTTCCCACCACTCTCTCCTCCCCCCTTCCTCCTCTATTCTCTTCCGTTTCTTTCTTTATCCTCCTATTTTCCTTCCCCTCCAATGTTTACGGCTAGGTGGTCCAGGGGAGCGCTTAAGCTCCTCAGCGGGTCTGGGCGGATCATTGTTGAGTGCATTTTAGTTTTAAATTATCGCATTAAGCATCACAAACAATATTTCTATTACGCCTACAGCGTCTTTTCTGTGATAGAATTACAATGAAGAGATACGTTACTTACACCGTGCGTAGTGATACACAATGGACAGAAGCAGGAGCAAACGACAGCTGCGTCTGTCGTAGCCGTTTCATTGGCGAACCAGCTAAAACTCATAACGCCGTTAACAGGCAAGGTGTTAACTCAGGCCTACACTTAGATACAATATTTGCTCCTATACAACTGTCATGCCTACAACTCCGCTTCTCCGTGTAGGCATCAAATCCGTCCGTCGCTCTAGAATTTCAAAAACGCCGACGTTAGCGTACACGCGTTGGCCTGCGCTGGCCTGGAGATGTAATTCGTGATGCTTTTGGGACACTCTAGTCCAAGCGACTGACATCTTTCAAGCGTGAAACATCTGGACGAGCTGCCTGCTGCTGTAGCTGTAGTCCTGCTGGTCTATCTGCCGCCCAGTAGGCCTATCTATTACAGATATGGACCGACAATAATATCCATCGACGATAACATCGAGATGTGTGATTAACACGACATGACTTTAATTATGCTATCAACATGGTGCTCAAAACATCGCTCAACTTTTTTTGGGAGGGGGGGATAAAGCTGTTGGCTTCCCCCAGCCCGAATTTTTTTTTGGAGGGGGGGGGACGTGTGGTGAGCCAGCTAATAAAAAATCGCGTATGACTTGGCAAACGGATGAGACGAACGCGTTCTTAAGCAAAAAAGTCAACGCGTCAAAAGTCATTAACCCGATGGTACTGTTAACCGAGCGCTCAACAGAATACATTGTCAAATCCGGTATCGACTGAATGACTTGCAATTTTATTACTGTACTAATACTTAATTATATACATGTGTATTAACATTGTTGATATGAAGAATACGCAACGTTACATGCAAACTCCCAGAAGACATTCCCAAGTGTTGTCTGGTATGAAAACTATGTTTCACAGAGTATAGATAACGCGCGAATGCTTATCGTGATGAATATAGCGTCACAATTCGACTGCAACAATAAAGCCATTTTCCCAGAAGGCGTGAGAAGCAAGCATATCTGGCCAGTCCTTGCAGTATAGTTGAACCAACTAGCCTCATCGGCGCTATGGGGTGCGACCGTGTCGTTGGCGCTTGCTATTCGTTATCGCGTTACAACGAAACGGCGATAAAGTGTCCATCAGTGGCCGTTAACTAGACAATTGCAATCCGCTTACAAGCCACATTGACGCACGCCGCCGTTGCTGCTGCTGCTGCGCAGGTTGCCAGGGCAATATGCAAGAGTAGCCGAACATCCGCGCCGTTTAACCTTGGCCGCGGTCACAGAGAGGGGGCGGGGGAGAGTCGGCGGGAAGGCAAATTTAATTTGCAAATCAGTGTTCAATATTTCAACGTGAACGCCGTAACGTCATTACAGCAGGGTTAGTGCCGGGTTGTAGTCTTGCTTTACTGGACACAGAGCAGACGAATACTGCTCTCCAATAAAAACAATTATTCCACTGTGAATAATGTTATTGTTAAATGCGCGTGAATTTACTAGTAATTTGCAGCGTTACTGCGTTCTGCTCATTGATTAACATACGAAGTCAGTCGGTCCTCCTTACTACCCAGACGTGTTCAAATGTTTAAAATATAATTTAACTTGATAAAATTCGGCGGCAAACCGTCGATATACTGCAGAAAGCTGACGTAAGCTTATACGACATTCTTTAATTTGAGACTCGGTGTATAACGTATTATAGTTGAACGACGGATAGTATACTTGTGACTACGACTTTCAGCAATAGAAATATCACGATTCGTGCTAATATTCGGCAAAATGCAGTGATTCGATTGTTCATGTATAGCACTAAGTGGCTCTAGTGCTGTCAACGCCACGCCATGCCATAGACAACAAGTGACCAAAGTAATTTGGAGATGGCTACATCGAATCCCTCACACTGAAGAATCGGGACCCCGTCTAATACAATGTGCCTTGCGTCCCCAAGTGTTTCCAACTCACGCAGGACTAATGACTTCGATATGTTTAGCCGTTTTTGCAGGGCGCAGGCGCGTAACAGACAAACAGACACAACACGCTTGCAAGCTACGGGATAATCGATCGCAGTAGAATGCATCTCATGCATTCGACGCGGCTAGCAGCAGTCTGCGTATCTTCGCGAAAGCATCATAAATCAGCGGACGACGTTAGTTTTTCGCGCGTTCGCTAGGAGGACGCCGCGCAGCAGCGTCACCTAGCGGCGAGAATGGTGGCAAGTTGCCATAGCGGCCACCTACCGGCGTTAGACAACAACAACAATTAGTTGACATGCCGACACGTACATGGTGCTTCCTCGTCAGATGCTGAAGCTGTAAGGCATGCAGGCAATCACTTGGTACCACTGCCAGGAAGATACCATCGCCATGTCACATACCAGCTAGTCCATGGGCGGTGATGCTGAGCTAGCTTATGTAAGTCAGGGTGACCTAGTGCTGGTTTGTAATCAGGGTTGGACAGTCTCTGTGTGCAAGATTACAAGTCTCTATGTCCAGCAGTTACGATTTGTGACACCCTGGTTAACAGACAGACACGCAGACACAGAGACGCCATTGACACTGATGACTGTTGTTTGTTAACGTCACCCAGGAGTGCGGCGGTAATGCTTTCAGTCGGACCACGGTCTGTCAAAAAATGGATAAATAAATGTGTATAAATGAATGTACACAAATAGAAAGTGGCCACAGAAAGCGACAGCTATTTTAACTCACTCAGTTCATCAACTCCAAATAATATCTAGAATTTCTTGGTTTTATTAATCGTAGACTCATTATTAACTCAGTCGCATTAGTCGCCTAGTCAAGCTGACGCGATTTCACGGTGAAATGTTACGCGAAGCCGGACGAGACACGCATAACGGACTGTAAACGATTCATCACGCCGACCAGCCACCACGTCGACCGTGCCTGTCCACTAATTCGTCCAAGCCGGAGCGGGTCAAAGATCAGCCAGTTGACTTCCTTAAGCATGCAATATGCGCGCCGATAGCCGTCGACTCGTTTAAGACGGAAGTTGAAGTCGGACAGAGATGAATGGGAAGCGCCCTCTGCCTGCGAGCACGGCAATTATCTCGGAGTAGGCAGGCAGGCGCCGGCAGACGGTTGTCAACGGAAGCGTTTGGGCGTTGTGACGTAGGCTTACAGCAGCAGCAGCAGCAGCAGCAGCCAGGCTGACGGTCAGAAACATCAGTCATCCGGCGCTACGCGACGGGGGTCCAGCCGCTGACAAGACTTGGACGTCCGGACCATGCAGCCAGGACGATGACGACGGTGACGCGCCGATATTGTTTCAACGCGACGCATGTTAACCAACAAGGCCACGCTACAGAGTCATAGCTATGTATACGGTAGTTTACTGTATGCAGTACACGTGTAATGCATAACAAAGATAGAGGTAAAGGTACAGGGCACTTGATATAGCGCCTCTTCATGAGGAAACCTCGTCACAGAAGCACTCAGACTCAGGTGGGGCAAACGTTGTCAAGATATCTCACAGTTTTACCTGCACACCCATGTGTTTGTCCACGAATACTTTAATCCAGCGGTTTATTATCATCAAAATGACTCTTGTACGATGCTCTCAGAATAACAACAGTAGCATTTCAAGATGAAAGAGCACAGATTAATATTCAATTTTAGACTATTATGATACTTGCATCTCTCCAATTTACCACGGTTCTACTCCATTCGTTCTTCCGGCTAATTTGATCAATAACTCGCGATACCTGAAAAACGGTGCAAGATACGATGCAAGTTTTTACGATTCACTGAGAGAAAGTCGCACAGTCTATAGGCGAAATCGGTGACCTTGAATGACCTTGAAGGGGATTGTGGCCATTTTGTTGCGTTTTCCACCGAAAGCGGTAGATTTCAGAGCCAACCATGTCATACTGGCTGAAGCTAGGTCCATACTATTTGAGACATCAATGTAGCCCACAGACGCTAGTTTTATGGCAATACATGATTCATGGTGATATTCGCGGGCTTTCACCCCCAAACGAATGCGTTAAATAGAGGCACCCGCCTGTCTAAAGTGACGATGTGACCAAATACTCCGCCGTATGCATAGCGGTACAGGATAGGACTTCAGTTGGGATTAGTCACTAATAGTAGTACGCACTTGCATAGAGCTACCTAGCGCATGTAGTTAAAACGTACTGCCAGTCCAAGCAGTAGCTCTACCTTAATGCGATGCACATTTGTTGACAAGACCTATCGACGCTGCCAGAAAGCTTATCAGTTCCGGTATTTTCGCCTTTTAATTTATAACCTACTGTGGCGACATATTAGGCTATTGCACAAAACGAATAATGAGGCCTATTGCGACTGATGATCCCGTAGCGTGGTGTGTCAGTCAGTCAGTTTGTCTGTCATGCGGCTGTGTTGTGCAAAAATAGCTGAACGGATCGAGGTTCTGGGTGGAGACTTTTGGAGGCCCAAGGCACATTGTGTTAGATGGGGGTAATGGTAAAGGCGGGAAATATTGCCTATTGTACAGAGTACATAAAGATTGCTTAAATTCGACGCGGCCTTCATCGAATTACTTTGGTTTCTTGTTATTGGACAACAACTATGGAAAGTTGCAGTCTTTCTGAACGGATCGATTTACATGGATTGAAAGCTGTGGCTCTACCCCACGGGCCGCATTGTAGTACGTAAATTGCTATGCCGGCCTGCTCTGGACGTTCTTGTATCATCGAACGATATAGATAAGATAACATAATAATTATAGAGAGAAAGACAGTTGTGTGTAGTAGAACATGCCCATAAAAGAAACGAAATTCGAGCTAAGGTTTAATAATCATATTGCTGTATTTACGAGTCCTTTTGTATGTTGTGTGCATGTCACTGACGATTCTGTGTCATACTGTTGTTTATTTATTTTAGTTTTCTTATTCTTGCTACCATGTATTTGGTGAATAAAGATGTCTAAAGAGGTTGCCTGATATCACGTACTTGAAGTTCTGAAGCACACAGTACTGATTACTTTTAAAAGGATATTTGAATATTTGTATAATTTGTACAAAAGTGCAATAATCATCTTTATTCACGAATAATGCTAGACAGCATTAGAAAAATAGTTATTAATTTGCCGAGTCTGCAAACAATTTCAGGAGGTTGCTCTAAATATTTCGGGTCATTCAATTAGCTACAGGTCTGGATATTTTTCAGCTGGGACCGGTAGTGGGCCTAACTGTTGCGCATGGCTATTGATTGCGAAGCAGCGGCGTCGGCGCAGAAGAAAGCCAGACGACGGAACGACGTGCGCGTGTTGTCATCGATAGACGCCGGGTAGCGGGCGGCAGTCAAAGCCGCCAGACGACACAGAACATGACGATACATGGCGGGCAACGCACGTGGTATTGTGACGTTAGGGCTATAACCATTCAGCCTGGATTTTGACGATAGGGCAAGTGTTCGCGGTTACGTAGGCGTTGGGGGCGGCGCCTGAAGCCGGCGGAGCGTGACGTACGTGGGGCTTCCAGTCAGGTCCACAGTCGGCAAGTTGGCGTAGCTGATCTCAAAACACCGCTGTCTGTGCCTTGAACTCCCGACTGTGAAGATATTACTTGAGCTGAGCGCGACTGAGCATACGCAAATGTTATAGACAGCTTAGTCACGCTCTGGGAGCTGCACTGGCACCGAAACGATTACGTAGGCCTAATCGCGCGCACTAGCTCTATCGTCAAAACCCAGGCTGAATGGTTTTAGCCCTAACGTCACATAATCGCCACGCCGCTAGTGCGCTACAAAACAAAAGCGGGTGCTTTTAGACGCGCCCGCCGCGACATCGAACGATGCCGGCGGGGCGGATGGTTGGGGGAGAGCCAGCACGATAACAGCTAGTTGGGTTGGTTGCTGACGCAGACCATCGATCGCAGAGGAATGTCGGTCCTCGTTGTCGTCATCGTCTCTGATTTTACTGCCGTGACGTTGTGCGCAAGACGCGACCGAAGTTCGAAACCCTAACGTTCGATACTAATCGTCGGCCAACCGGGACTACGTCTTACTGACGCACGTATAATCGACTCCAAGTAGAGATTCTTTCCACATTGCTCTGCCACGCGCCAAGAGTCGAGTATCTTAATTGAAATCTGTAGAAAGTTATATTCCCATGGATGCAAATCCATGGTGAAATTTCCAGGTGTGCCGCAGAAAAGTATAAACGATGGAAAGAAAATCTGGAATCGTTGGCAAAATAAACTGCGCTTCTGTTTAGTTACTGTGAGGTCATATAATTTGCTTAACATTAATACTATTGTTGTAAATATTTTTCTTTTGCCACCAGCCAATAGCACACCTTAATAAGAAACGAAAACCATTACCAACTGACGCCAGTAATAAGAACTACTAGCTCGCTACTTAATGACTAATATCCCCCTCTTTAATTCATCATTTTTATACAGATCAGAATCTGGAAGCCTATTTAATTTAAAGTTGGCGGCTTGGTGTAGTACTAAGCAAAGTTGGTCTTATCAACGAAGTTAATCGACGCCGGGCCCGGTAAGTACATGGATGGTTGACCGTCTTCGGACAGGTAAACCATCCAACTATGTAATCAGCCAACTAGGTCGTCTCAGCCTTTCATCTCTCTAGGGTCGGTAAATCAGGACCAGTTTAGGCTGGAAAGGTAAACGCATGGTTCATACTGTTCGCGGATAAACGCGTGAGTGTGCAGATAAAACTGTGAAAACCCTTACAATGCGTGCCATACCTCAGCGCTTCTAAGATGGGCTTCCCAGTAAGAGGCGCTATAACAAGTGTGCACGCCTTTACCTTTACCTTTACCTTTAGTATTCCGGCGATATGATCGATAGCTAAATTAGCTTCTTTTCGGTTTGTTAGTTGTAGCCAAAAAATAATCAATTTACCATACGTGTATACAGTGGCTTGGTTGCTGATTTGTTTAATGGAACTTTTTAAAAATGTGACAGAGCTAAAATTAGTTTTATTGAACTAAAGTTTTGTAAGTCATATTGTTACTCTTGTCTTCAATGTCACCTTTTTGTCCGACAAACACGTGGCGTCATTGGGACGTGACTGGAATTTTCCCAGCAGCGTCGAGACGGCGAATAAAACTGTCAGAAATTAACTGATCTGTCTTCATCACGACGCTGGACGCGTCGATATTTTGATCAATTGAGCTGGCTGACAGTAATCTGACTTCGAGATGCGGATTATTGACCTTTAGCGATCCGATAGCAGGCGTCTCAATAGGGAAGAAGTTGACACAGTGGAGACGCTTATGAATGACACTAACGTCAAAAAATTCATATATTGAGGCCTGTGTGAAAACTACTAATTTTTATTTTAACACTTGAGCGATGAGCACTGGAACGCAAATCCTGTCATCGCTTCAAGCGCTGCAGTCAAGCGAAGAGCGTAAGAACAAATACTGGGCAGCCTTCTAACATTTTTGCTGACGTCGGTCTGTATTTATGTCTGTCTGTCTGTCTGTCTGCAATATGTGATATCATTTTCGATAACTTTTGATGTCTTCGACCTAAAAATTTTTTTTGGTATGCAGCTACATCTTTTAAAAGTACACTTAAATTATATATCAAGGTCATCGGGTCAAAGTCAAGGTCACACGAGCCAAAATAGCAAGCATGCGGGTGGTGGTTCGCCTGTTATTTGAAAAAAATCTCGTTCTTCAATTTATTTATGATGTGACCCTTATATCGTCAGTACGTAAGCAGATGGATTGCTGTTTAAGCTTCTTACCCTCAGATTCAAATAAGTTTACTAACTGTGCTCATTATTCATGGCTTTCTAGTCTTTGCCAAAGTTTCGGTTTCTATTTTCGCCGAATTTAGCCTGAAAGACATAAGAGATTTATTGGCATTGGTAATATATTTGCCTGACTCCCGGCACACCGATGGCATGCGGACAACAAAGGTCGACAACAATATCAGATACAAATGCCGAAAAAAAGAAAAACCACCGAAACATTTTTGTGCCGAGATGTCATTAAGATTTGCGCGCACCTGACAAGTGACCGGCGTGCGCAATGTGAGACTGATAAATCATTCACGTATATACGACGCTTGAAGCGAGCGCTGTAGATCTGTCGACGGTCTCCAGGGGTGGTCTACCATATATGTCCGGACCACCAGGCGCTTCAGAGCCAGATGTTTCGATGAGCCGGCGGCAACTGCCCGCCTATACTCATCCATAATATCGATCTGACGCCGATAGCGTCGGTATAACAAGGAACTCCGAGGTCGCAGAGAAAAATCGTGCACGTAAAGTCTACTTATTATTTGTTAAATAAAAATGTCAGTCTGCTAAGACAAAAAGTTGTTCAGTTATTACTTTACACACATAATATTAACGTACTTTCTATCACACTCTTTCTTTTTTACCTTAACTGACTTAAAATCATGAGCAAATGACCCCGAACAGACGCTGGAGGTCACAAAGACTCTATGAGTCTGCGTGTATAACAGTAAATAAAAATTCTTTCACTTTGGCTATATGACAGTTAAAATGATAGCATACACGTGTACAGTGAATGAGTAAAGGTTTGACGTCTCACGGTCATTTCAGGGCCGATTTTTACAGACCAAATGACGCAACCATCAATGTCAAGTACTGAAGGAAGCCAGTTGGTCATCGAGATCAGGCTTCAGTCTCACCAGTAAGTGGCTTGATATTTAGTAATGAATACACGCTTATTGCAATTCACAGATGGAACCGGTCAAGATTTTCGTGACCCGACCCGACCGGTAACGTGGCTATTCGACCGAACGGTCCACCGGTCGGTCAACCGGCGATAATTGTCAATTGTCCGGTAGACCGGCAACATTTTCAAAATTTAGATCAGATACTGTCATGCCAAACATGAAATACCGCAATTAAAGCTGTATGTATCATGTTCATGTCAATTAAGTCTACATAAATTAATGATGACGGTAAACTGCTAGTCTATAAGTCTTCTGCATCCGAGATTCTTGGCACAAGAACTTTGTTTGAAACTGAAATATTGTCTAATTTTTCTGATTAGCACCATTCAAAAGACTCCTCTGACCCGACCCGACTGGCAACCGGCGCCGGTCGACCCAAGAGGTTTCCATCACTGTATTGCATGGCGATGACAAAGTCTAATTCCGAGAACATACAGGTATTCTTTCTTTCTATGCCATTTCTGTAGCCTATGGGTCAATCGTTAAAATGGTACAATTTAAACATTTTAAAAATATTCAATCAATGCACTGCAGCTTTTCAATCAAACAACCGGAAAAAAATCGAACGTCTTTTCGGTCAGACAACCTATCGAAGATTAGAATGATAGAATCTACATTCTACATTAAATGAAACGATGTCGTTGGTGGCGATATATAGACTGCGTTTTAGCTGCATAAAGCAACTGTCGCAAGAAGGGTTTAACGGATCGCAACAGCATAAATATTGCTATATACTATTAACTGGATCAGACGTTGGGCGCGTATCACGTTGCATGACGATAAACTGTCGCATTATGGCTTCCAGGCGAGACGTCGTCTGAGTCCCAGTCTCATAAGCCATAAAACTGGACCCGGAAGCCGGTTTGTTGTTTATACGCTTTCGATTGATTGCATGTCGTGCAAGGCAGAACTGATCAGATAACGCTAACAGACATTACATGTGCGGCTGCGCCATCGTCGAAAGTAACGCGACCATTTCATCAAAGTGTTACCAGTAATCGCAACACTACTGTTTCATTTCGGCTCAGAGTGACGGTTTAAACAGCTAAAATTTACGATAGCTGTCACGTAATTTGTCCCGGACAGACTGTTTACTCACTGTGCTGGTGCCTAGACCAACTCAGCCTTCTATTCCTCTGGGGTCGGTAAATTAGGACCAGCTTCGGCTGGGAAGGCAAAGGCTGGTACCGGTATGGTTCATTCCGTTTGTGCATAAAATAATAATAATAATAATATAGTGCATCAGCCGTGCCTTCAGTGCAGCGGGCATTCCTGTCAAGAAGGAACCAGCCGGTCTTGTTCAAAGTGACGGAAAACGCCCCGACGGCTGCACTCTTACTACATGGCGCAAGGAATGTCACAGTCTGCACCACGGTAGCTGCTTCCTACGTGACCGCAGTTAGTCATACAGCAGGCGCGGTCGCTGAACAAGCTGCCGACAGGAAATGTTCAAAATACACTGAACTGTCTTCCACTCATGAGTTTCAGCCAGTAGCAGTTGAGTCACACGGGCCACTGAGCGACGCCACGGCTTCTTTTTTCGAAGAACTGGGCCGCAAAATCTCAGACCGTTCAGGCGAACTACTAGAGGCCCAGTTTCTCTTCCGAAGAGTTAGCATGCTGGTACAACGTTTAAACTCTATCGTATTCCGAGAAACTTTCTTAGATGAGGACGACACAGACACGTAGCCATTTCAACCTGCTTTTTTAACATTTTTGCTTTTAACCCCAGGGATCCTTACTACCGGGGGTATTTGAAAATAATAATAATAATAATAATAATAATAATAATAATAACACATGAGCATGCCAACTCTTTGGTAATTTGGGAAGGAAGATCTCCTCATCTTCAGGCGATGACAGGGAAGGAGCTTTTCTGTTTTAAAGAGTTTCGGTGCTAGTGCAGCGCTTCAATACTGTCTTGTTACATGACAGCCTGGCAACCCCTGACTGCACGGACTGAACAGATCTGTACCCAATTTTGTATATCTTAATTTTTAAACTCCCTCGGGAACATATCTACCATAATAATAATAATAATAATAGATAGATAGTCTTTATTACAGTTGCAGACAGAACGTACTGTGCGTCCTTCGACAACGCGTGCCATACCTGAGTAAACATTGTTTCTGCAATGAAATTTCCTCTGAAGAGTTATCAAGTGTTCTTTCGCCTTTACTTTTGCCATAAATTTTATTCAGCATTTGTAAAATAATGCACAACGTGTGACAAGGCAAACTACTGAGCATAACAGCAAGCAATTCGGCGATGGTGGATAACGTGGCATGGGAGTGCATCAGAACAATAGTATGTCAAGGTCGATATATACTAGCTGAAGCAGGCAGACAAAGAGAGGAGTTTTGAGCGCTGTTGCAAAAATTCACTGACCGCAGTAGTTAATACACTTTGAGCCATAAAATACGTACCGCTTTTATTGTGGTCGTAACTTTGCCAAATGTTATCCGATCTTCAAAATTTTTTTACTGCTAGAGAGCTCACGAAATTTGCTACAAAACTCACGCAGCAATACCCACCGTACCTTAAACGTATTGCCACACTTAAAGATATTCAAACTGCTATAGCTAAGTATCGGATTGCCCGATTTGGCTGAAGTGAGTGAGTTATTATTATACCGGGCGCAGCCCGGACCATGCCGTAGGCATGGCCGACTGCGGCCATAGTAAGATCGCGCGCGTGC
>Ga0126335_1000626_pt1 | contig 17550 bp, 11 predicted proteins | sample OlaspJWI45metaG_FD_108409 | JGI IMG/M metagenome (GOLD analysis project Ga0126335, IMG submission 108409) | Marine gutless worms symbiont microbial communities from Oahu, Hawaii - Olavius sp. 1 OAHU.JWI-45 metaG | ecosystem: Host-associated > Annelida > Digestive system > Unclassified | place... | reverse complement strand
CGGCGACGCTGTTGGTGTTTGATTACCCCTCCTGCCCCTCCTTGTAAATTTGGACAAATTATAGACACGCTGTTGTACACTGACATCGATTGGTGTAATGAAACATAATTGCTGGCGATGAATTATAGCATGTGATTATTATTAGAATGTAAAGATTAACATGGCATAAGCATATGAGCTTCAAGGGACACAGTACACAATTAAACTAAAGTTCCGGTAAGGATTTTGTGAACAGAAATGTTTTTAATTGACTTTTCAAGCAGTACAGGGAAGTAGCTCTAGTGACATTGGTTGGAAGACTGTTTCATGCATGGAGAGATCAGTGACTGATTGTGTGGAGTGTTGTATATAAATTATTAGTCTGCGTCGAATGCATGAGCTGTGGACTGTTGCAGTCAATGATCCTGGGCATCTGTTTGTCTGTCTGTCATGTGGCTTCACTGTGCAAACACAGCTGAACAGATTGAGTTCTATTCAATGTGGAGACTCTTGGAGACACGAGGAACCTAAGACTTGGTTCCAATTATATAACATGTGAAGGAAGAAGAGCTGAGGAAGGAAGGTGGCAAATTTGGACACCTCAACGAAGACCTTCATGTGAGCATCGAAGCATTTGCTCACCCAGTTGATTGCTACGGGCGACTGTCACATGCTCTCTATGAACTTCGACGGCATCTTGTACCGGTATGCATCTCATTCATCTGCCACTTGCACACGAAATGACGTATAAAGTGTCGAGTGGGATGTTAAGCCTTTACTCCTCATGACTACTGTAAGCGTCTTGTCTCCTTTGTGCTACATTCTGCAGATGACAAGTACAATTGGTGTCAACAATCAGAAAGTTTTAGATATTGTCAACAGTGGGGCGGAAGTAAAAATATTTTTGGCTGTAATTTTGATGATAGCAGGCTGTTGCAGTCTCAGTATGAGTAAGTTGCAACATAACTCTACAGAGAGTACCCATTGTGCATTTTTATGAGTGCTGAATGTTAATGAGAACAGTTTTAATACCTGATCACAGGTACTTATTGTGTGTGTGTGATAGTTTGGACCATAATGTTCTTGACGTCTGTTGGAATGTTTTCCTGTCACTGTGACATATTTTGCATATTTTTATGCCTTTGCCATCTAGATGTATGCTGGAAGCATCATTTTTTCTGGTGGGCAGAGTGTCTGTGATTGTGTCCTGTCTGTGTTGGCATTCAACACTGCAGAGGTATTGACAAGAAATTCATGCCGAGATGTAAAGTTATGGCATGTGGGCACGGGCCACAGGAGTGATGTGTATCATTTAAATATATTCTAATTTCTTATGCCGATTTCTGACTGCAATTCTGGCATGGTTGTTGATGATGCTTCTTTCAGTGCTTTGACATGGTTGGTTTGTATTCATCTGGCCTTAGACATTATTACCGAAATGACCTGTGTTGAGTAGGATGTTAAGCCTTTACTCAGTTTCATTGTAAATGTTGAGCTGGTTAATGTGCCAGGATTACAATGACGAGGTGACACAGTCTCAGGTCCAGGAGTTACGGTACCTTAACGGAGAAGCAAGTTCACCAGTGGCTCGAGGCCGTGGAGGCCTGCCTGCAAGGAACCCAGCTCCAGTGGCTCCGGGGGACTTCGCAGGGCCGCGTGGGGGACGTGGGGGGATGATGAGAGAAGTGGTTGGTGGACATGGTGGCAGCGGCAGTATGGGGTTTGGAACATACGGAGGAATGATGTCAGTGGGTCGTGGGGGTAACGTACATCCAGTCCATCAGCAGCAGGTGGGAACTGGCACACAGGTCAGACCAGGCTCTGCAGGATCCGCTCCAGGAACCAGTTTTCCTGAACCGTTCAACTTTGTGAGTTGATTTTGCTAAATAATTAGCTGTACAGTGACACACATCTAAGTTGCCCTTGTGCAAATAAGAGCTATTTTTGCATTCTACCGGATCGTGGCTAAACTTGGCATCAACAATCCGTGGATCCAGATGTAAAAGTCATCAAGCCATTATGGAATTTGCTGAAATTATTCAAACATTAGGGGTTTCATTTTGACAGTAGAGCTGACTGCTTGTATTATGCATAGGTTGGTATATTCTTAGCAGCTGTATGAGCTGAACCTTGAATATAACAGTTTACTGTCGTGTACTGGTTTTTGTTACAGCAGCGACGACAGTATTGAGGGCATTTGCTGATGAAGGTGCTGCTACGTGGGCTAGGATCATGAATTTCTGCATCGTATTGGGTCCAAGTCATTTAACTGTTTTCACAACGGCATTGCGTTGTTTAGCCAAGATAATCAGGGTGTCTACCTCAGTTTAGCACATGGATATCTGCCTCGAATAATTTATTGATGGTTAGATGTAGTAATGATTGTGGAATATGTGATTAACATAGCATTATGTGAATGAAATTCTAGTTGGTAGTAAATAACTGTTGGATTGTTTTACATTAATGCTGCAAAGCATACACTTTCTGTTAGTTCACATTTCATAGCAAAATTGTCTTTAGTGTTCAGTCGACTGCTTATGCTAGCAGCATAGAAATGCCATGTTTACTACATTGTAGTGTTAATGCTAAGGATTTGTAATATTTAGTGTCGTTACATATGTCTTTGGTGTGTTTTGTGACATCGTTTCACATAATTGTATTACCAAAAAATTGGTGTAATTTTTTTGTCTAATTGGCATTTTTCGCAAAGATGTTGCATGAAGACATTTGAAGACAATTTTATAATCTGCCGAACTGCTTACTAATATAATTGCTTGCTTTATGTAGTCAAATAAGTTTAATTTTGAAAAAGTATTTTGCACAGTTTTACATGTACACATTAAAAATACTGCACAATGAATATGTGCTTGTTTAGTACAGAACAAACAGCAATTAATCTTTTGTAGTTTGAGGTCTGTTGTGTTACTTCATTGCATTTAATTTGATGCTTTGTTTTAGCTGAATAACTCTGTCCCATAAATAGTGTGACAATTTAAACTAATTTTCATTGACGTTGGTTTTTATTTTGGGCAGATTTTATTTTGGGCAGATAGCTTTTCCAGGTTCTTTTGGTTGTATATGTAAAGATTTTCTGGTAACAAATATTGTTAGCTAGTGCTAGTTTTGTTGATATATACTTCACGTGAATTGAGCTGAGCTAATGAGTTGAGGCAGTGATGTGTGGACCTGCTTGGCATTTATTGTAGTTATAATTACATAGTAAACTTGTAAAATTTATGTATAAATAATTTGCATTTCATGTTTGTGATCTACAGAAGCCATGCTGTTAGTACATAATACTGGTTGACTGATATTTCTGCTTGTTAATGGTGAACTGTTGGCTGGGTGATCATTATGTAAAAACCATCCCTGAAATGACCTATAATGTGTCGATTAAGATGTTAAGCCTTTACTCTCCCACTCCCAGGAATTAGACTGTCTTTGGTTGAGTTCTCTTTCTGTGAATGCTTCTTTTTAAATTGCACGCTAACGAGTGGACTTGTTAAAGAAAAGTCACACGACAGTTGTGTATGTAGATTATCCCATTATCTTTGTTGTGTTAACGAGTAAGAGTACTCACACAGAGAACACTTTAACAGACTACTACTAGGAGTGGTCGTGAATCTGCCGACCACCAGTGAGAAGCAGTGAGTGTTGGTGATTTTTTCAACTCTGCATTTATCTGTTATACATGTGTACTGCAGTCTTGTTCTCAGCCATAGTTTGATCCTTGATGTGTACTTATGGTGTGGCCACCTTCTTGCGAGTCGATATTTTGAATGGCGTCATTGATTCTGGTGGCAGTCAACTACATTGACTGAAGTTTTATCACAGAAAGTAGTTGTTGGTTTAATACCACTATTATTGTGTATTTGCATGTGTTTACATAGTTACTGATGCCTCCAAACGTTGTTGTTTTGATTTATTAATACTCGACGTATATCATACAGCTTTTGACTGGTCTGCTCTTTTTAATTTCTTTTAACTGTATTCGAGTTATGCTATGTTGTTAGGCAGGCATAGCTAGCCATGTTCAGGGAATAGATTTTTGTGCAAGTATTAGGTACTAAGAGTATTTCTAAGGCACATAAGAAATGGCAAACAGTCACAATATGCCATAGTCAGTTATTGCCTAACAGAAATGTTTTCACTTGTAATATGCAAGGCTTCGCAGTCAGTAGATTATATTAGTGGTGGCAGTCAAACATGCAGCCTCATAAATTCTCAAAAACATGTTGCTCCAAGAGCAAGAAGCACTGCAGGCATTTGTTATGCAAGACTTAACATGCTTGTGTTTATGATTTTGCATGCCACAACAGCACGGAGCAGTTGTGATAACCTTTCCGCTTAGCTACCAGACAATCACCATAGCTCAGACGTCTGTTGGAGGCTTGGTTTTAAACAACTTAAATTTCTATAGTAAATTTTTGTATGCAGCTGTCTAAAAGTGGAACACTGGGAAAGTTGAACACTGGGAATACATAAAACAGCACCTAGCATAAATAGTAAAATACACTATAAACAAGAGGCCAAAGTAATTTGGCAAAGACTGCACGTATGCACCACCCACAGTTGAGCCATGTGGCAGAGAGGCTAATGGACAGACACCGCAAACATCAGTAACAATAGTCTCGTGCATTCAGTACAGCCGAACAGCCTATAAATATATAAATAACTCTATGAAACAAATGGAGGGTGCCATGGGGCAGTTGACTTTGAATATCTGGCCAACTGTATCTGATATAAAAATTAGATTTACCCCCAAAATTTTTGGAGGGGGGCTCTGCTGGCGGGAAGTGCTGACGCTGAACAGATTGGGGACTTGTATGAGACTACCTGCACAGTAAATCTATGGCATAATGGCACCCTCTATGATAACGATATCAAACTGATAACAAACCGAAACACGGTGCATAAAACACAATGCAGCGATAATAATTTCAGCATAACAGGAATGTTGAGCTTTGATTCTGTAGTTAGCAGATTTGATTGCTACTATACATTTCATCTGTCTTTAGCTAGTCTCTTAGCAATTCTGTCTAATAACAACATCTTCCATATGCACATCTCAAAGGCTTGCTGCTGTCCTAATTTTAGAGTATAGTGACATTGTGTACCAATTCATTGCATTTCCTGCTGTGATCCTTTTTTCATGCACCTTGTCACAGAAAGCCAAGATCACACTACCCAGATGCTTGAAGTGGCTAATAATAAGTCGTAATTAACACAAATATTTAAGGCAAGTGGTTTCTGCAGTCCGAAATGAATGCTGGTCTATCAATTTTGACTTCGTAAAATATGCATAAACAGGATGCAAGACAAGTAAGGTCCAGTTATATCATTCTCCCATAACAGTTACCCCACACAAATGACTGAACTTCTGAAGCGCACTCTGACAACTCTTAATTGTGGTTGACACAGCCTACAATAGCAGCTCATCATACAGTGGTTGAATGGTGTTGACCATTGTGCTGAACCCAACATGCTGATGGAGCTGGAGACAACTGATGCAATGCTGGTGGTCTGTGAGCAATAAATAACATCAAACACATTCAACAATTTTCAATCACTAAAAGCTATGTGTTTTTCTATAATCAATGTCAGGAACATGTGTAAATGAGAACAAGAATTTTGACTTCGATGCACAAAAACAGAAATAAGAAGAAAAAGTTATTTGCAGAAAGGAAGAGAACAGTGATAGTCCAAATCCAATACAGATGCCTTGAATTACATTACATGTACTTTGCTAGATATACTGGCAAAGGATGATATATAGGCTTAGCTGGTCTCAAATGTGCCTCAAATACAACACAAGTGACATGAACAATGCATACCACACAAGACAATGTCAGTGGTGCCTGTTAGATCTCCACCTCCTCAGCTCGTGTGTTAATTTCAATCTTCTGCACCGACATGTTTGGATCCATGTCAGTCACTGCAAATATTGCTTCAGTCAACGCCTGCACATAGATCAATGGAAAACTAAATGTGTCACCATGATCAACCTCCAACATCGAGTGGGGCAGAGCTGACACAAAGGCATCACAGTGGACATGGCACTGAAATGGCCTTCTGTGTGCTGATGTGCCGTTAAGAAACTGCTCATTCACTCACGCATCACAGTGGACAAATGCAGTTTTATAATCCCAGGAAATGGCACGTGCAGTCTGACCATCAAGGCTTGTTAAGAATTTTGAAAAATCGCTTTAACTATGAAAAGTTCTCATAGAGCAACAGCATGCATGTTTGAGAATGGTGGCCAAGATACTTTTTGCCTGACAGGTTTTCAACATTCAGTACAAAAATACAGACTAGTCGTATGACGTTATGGTTACAGTTATGGTATCCAACCATGAATGCTAAGTGAGACATTATGGTACCCTTGCCTCAACTGAATATTAATTCATGGTTGGGGACCATAATGTCCCACTACTGGGTTCAGACTAGGGTACCATAACGTCATACTCGGTACTACAACAGTCCTCCAGCATCATTGTGTCGTGTGCAAACTGCATTTCGATGTCCTTAACCGTGTATGCATGGTCCACAAATGTGACAGACGATGGAATTGCAATGGCAACAACAGAGTCTAGCACTTTAGATATGCACAAAAAATGCTGAGACCAAAAACAGCCCAACTTGTTCTCCCAGAATCTTGGCACCTGAAGCCCTGCCCTGGACCCTGTTTGGATAGCTGCATGATGCATCACTCCACCAGACCCCAGCTGATAAAACTGTTCCTCAGCTTTACGGGTCTAAACCCTTATGGTGCCTATTGCATAAAAATAAGTTAGCAGACGACGAAACCAATGCCTTGAGAATACCTTGTCATGGTCAACATCTTCCTCCATAATGCTTGGTATTCTCGTTCTCTTCTCTATGTGCGTCTCAACCACCCCATCTCTTTCAGTCCGGTACTGCAACCAGCCACCAGATTCACAAATGCACTCTACTATTCAACTTATTACAGTGTTACTTTTCTATTTCTTTGGCTTTGCGGTCACTCGAAAAGTGTTTTAGCCCTTTAGTTCAGCAGTTTTACTTTCAAGCGTGTCACTTTCTGAACAAATGTGTGATAACAAAAATGTTAAATGTGTGTTTTGTGAGCACAAACCTGCAAGCTGCCTTTTTTTGGTGATGACGACCTTATAAACTTGAAACTCGAAAGACTTACGCATACCAAAAATGAAGCTGCTGTTGCTCGGTCAAGACATTCAAATACGAAAATAGCTCTTAAGGTCAAAGGTCAAAATCCAATGCAACAAAAACGCAGTTACCTCTAGCATTCACCTTAGATATATTCCTACCAACAGGTTACATCAATTTCTGAGTTTTGTGAGTACAAAAATATATAGACGTGTGGACAAATACCACTAAGACAATACCTGCTTTGCAAGAATAGCTGGCATACCAGTAAAAATTTAACCATTGATAAAAACCTCAGTAATGATGGAGCCGTCAGGAGCAGTGTACGTCCTGGTGGATGTTTTCTTTAGAAAACTGCTGTAATGTGGAGTCCATTCTGTAATGTCTGTGTAGCCTTGGTCATCCGACTATACACAGTACAACACATGACCTCGGAGACAACACACAACCTACAATGTAGGTCCTAAGTATGTAACCAGGTAAGTAACATGATGACACCATCGAGTAATGTTAAAGTGTGTGACGAATGTAGGCCTACACACCAACACCAACTTTTTCATTTCACCAGCTCTACCCATGCCAACACGTCCTCCAATGCAGCCAGGTCCATGCGACCAAGATTACAAAATGAAGCTTCGTCTGTGTTCAGCAGACAGTTCACAAGTTGGCTGTAGGTGCCATGAACTGGATGATCAAGGTCACCAAGTGAGCCAGTTCCTTGCTGATATCTCACATCCAGCATTATAGTTCGAGGGTCATCAGCTATATTTCATGGTTGCCATGGCACTGGAACAATCTGCCAGCAGACATTGCTTTGGAATCATCACTAGCACTTTTTGACATAAACTGAAAACTTATTTTAAAAAAAACAACCCTCGACATTTGACTGTCACCTCTACAGTAGACTGAAGTAAGTTTGATCATTTGGGCAACCTCTAAAAAACTGAGTGATATGATTTGACTGACACCCAATGACCCTGGTAGGCTAAACACCATAGCCCCATAAAGCTGTGGCCCTACCAGAATGCATATTATGATCGTCGACGACCTGCATGCACAGCATCGACGCCATGCATTACGCCGAAATACATCATTGTGCAGATCTTCAAATAACGCCGTGAATAAACATGTCAATTCTCATCATATTTTGCATATCATATTTTTCACCTGTTCTACCCATGCCAACACATTTTCCAATGCCGCCAGTCCATTTGACTGAGATTACGAAATGAAGCTACGTCTATGTTCAGCAGAGAGTTCACAAGTTGGCTGTAGGCGCCACGAACTGGACGCCACAGTGGTTTAACCAACCCACTCCGAGCATCGACAACACTTGCATACACTTGTATGCAGGCTGCAAACCAGTGTATGCATCCTTCATGCAGGTTGTCGACAACCTGCAGGCTGCATATTACGATCGTAATGCAGGCTGCATGCATCCGTAGTGGGGCCTCAGCTTAACTGGTTATCCTTCTCCCATCAGCAAAGACACGAGTCTTGCGCTAGTAAATGTTTTGCGACAGTGAACAAGTAAAGGCTCGATACATTACAGGTCATTTCAAGGAGTTTTTACAGGCCTGACGACCCACTCAACTGTGTCAGAGCAATTGACATGTCTGGGAACTGAAGTGCTTTTGGGGATGCTGAAACAGTTTTAGAGGAGTGCTATTCCAAATGCTAGGCCTATTTATGTCTGGGTCCCAGTTGGTCATCGAGATCAGGCTTCAATTCCACCAGGCCCACTCCACCATGTTACGATGAACACAGAGACACTGTTGGCATTAGAGCCAACAGCTACGAGTTGTTTGGTTCTGGTACCTGGCTGGAGCCTCTGGAGGTGATGCGTTTCCTCCGTGTATGTCGTGAGGTGTCAGGCACTGAGCCGCCCTCTGATGAGATGCTGCCTGCAGGCTGTGATCTTCCACTCCATGTGTTCCACTGAGCTGCCGCCAGCTGTGCCACACAGTAACAAACAGCACTGATGGGTCCTCAGCAGAGCTGCAGTTGTAAACATCGTTGATTTGCAGGGGTCCACCTCAGCCACAAATAATAAATAATAAATGGTAAAAAAACTAATCAGTTAAAGTCTTTTATCCTTAAAACTATTTTAAAAGTTCTCGAATTGAAACATGACGACGTAGAAGACAAAAGTTCAAATATACACGCAGTAGTGTGATTTCCACATTGATAAATGCTCGCAGAGCAATGCTTACTGATAACACTATTAGATCAATGGAACAACACTTTTAATTTGATTTAGCTACAATGTTTGATACCCTGGTTGACAGACACACAGACAGACAACGTTTAAATTGTAGCTGAGCTGTAGCCAACTGAGTTTAAAAGTTCAAAATATGCTAAAATCCATATAGTAACAATGGCAAAGTCGTAAATTGGTTTAGCAGTCTACAACCTACCCTGTCATCAGCCACATATGAAGGTCTGCCAGACTCGCTGCCAGCTGTTCGATAGCTGACACTGCCATTTTTAGCTGGTCTGTATGCTGCACGACCTTCACTAACCAACAGTGACAGCTGCCCTTCCTGTAGTGTTCATCACAGAAAATCACCTCAGTTCTGTTTAGCCTATACACTGTGTCTCAGAAAAAAAGTGCCACTTTATAACTTGCTCAAACTTGGTCAAATCTTAACCATTCTTCCATGAGAAACCAGAGTCCATTGGTTTGACCATTAACTATAGGTAGACTGAGGCAGCTGTAATTACAAAACCAAATGCTAGATAGAAAATAAAACATATTGTCAAAATTAAAGCAGATTGGACCCAATGAAGCAACATAAACTAACGGAAATTGTCATACCAAAGAGTTTGTTACACAAACTCCGAAGCCAGTTCTATAGGGCAAACTTTTGCTAACACTAACAGTACTCAATCATTTGCATATTACTCCAAACTCAGTTCACTGACTTTACTTGTATGCACTTTCCCTTTAGAATTCTGTTAGCTGATTCCAAGCATTGAGTTCTTAATTCATCTCAAGATTCAATTAAATTTACACAGTCTTGGTCTTGGCTTTGAAACTCCCAAGTCTTAGTTTTGACTCTATGATGCATAGTTGATTCAGTCTGACAAGAATAGCATGTACTTCGACAAGCAAAGTAAAACAGTCGATAATCTTCATCAACAGTATGACACTTCATGTAACATTACAGATTCACAGGACTTGACCAGTCAGTCAATCACTCAGTTGAGCTGATCAATATGTATGAGCTTACAACGTCAGGGTCATAGTGGAGATGGTCAAGGTCACCAAGTGACTCAGTTCCTCGCTGATGTCTCATCTCCAGTGTTATAGTTCGCGGGTCATCAGCCATGTGCTTCTCTGCTCGCTCTGTGCTGTAGCCCACTGCCACTTCACACACACAATGGAATAAACAAATCATCACAGCAACTGGTTTCCTTCAGTGCTCTGACACTGTTGTGTTGGGTCATGTGTGGAAATCAAAGAAACAATGACGAGAATTTGAGTATATGTGTGCTAATTTTCTGAAGTCATAGTTGGGTGTATTTATCTTTTACAAGTTTTCACAGAGTAATATTAAACACAAAGTCAATATTTTTACAGATGAACTAAGCCTGACCACAAACCGTAAAGTGTTTTTTGACAAAGCACATTATGAGTGTATGGTTAGTAAGTAAGTAAGTAAAACGTCGATTTATATAGTGCATTGTCGTAAAAAAACCTCTAATGTGCTGAACACACTAATGATGTCTGAAAAACGACGTTTTCAGTGACAGCCAGAAAGTGTTTTCAGTCTCTTCTCTAAGCTTGTCTGGAAGCAAATTCCAGAAGGTTGGTCCAACGACAGAGAACGCCCGACGGCCGAGTGTCGTTCGTCCATAGTGCGGTACATCCAGCTGGCGACAGTGTGCTGAGCGCAGTCGCTGATGACCAGCGATATCCGAAACAGCGACACAACAGACTGTCGGGTACTTTGGTGCCTTGTTGTGGAGACACCGGTGGACTGTGACAGCAAGCTTGTACCGAACTCGATCTGCCACATTGAACCAGTGCAAGTCGGCACGTAGCAGCTGCGACAGTCCACGATCGTACTTGCGCGTTCCGCTGACAAGACGTGCAGCAGCGTTCAATACCCGCTGCAGTCTGTCAGTGACTGATCTCGGTGCACCAGCGAGTACCATGTTGCAGTAGTCCACCCGGGCTATGACAAAGGCGCGGACAAGAGTCTTTGCGGATTCGTCGTCCAGTGACCGTCGAACTCGCCAAAGTTGTCGAAGCCAGTAGAAACATGCTGCACAGACGACGAAAACATGTTTGTCCAGGCTGAGTTCGGACTAGAAGGTCACTCCGAGCACACGAACATGGTCCGACGCCATGACAGTGTCCGAATCAATCTCTAAAGACAAGCCCATGCTGCCCAGTGATGACTCGCTATACTTCGAACCTGCCCAAAGTAGTTCTGTCTTATCAGGATTCAGCTTAAGGTTAGGTCTACTTCATCTATTTATGTTGCATTGGGAGTGACAGTGACAGCTTTTATTAGATGCTGCTGGTAGCACGTTTTAAATTAACTGCATTTCCTAGGTGGCACCAGTCTGCAGCATGCCATAGTGTGCCTGCTGATGGACGGACGAATGGCTGGACAAACACAGAAATTATTACCTTGTATCACTGTGCATATTGGCATATTATATGTATAACCACAAAAGCAATAGCAATATCATCTGATCGGGGATGTTGGTCTGCAGTTAGAGTGGATGTTAATCGAACTGCTATCTTTATAGTATTCTGTAATTTTTTTTGTAGATGCAAAACCTTTTCAGCAGCTTACATGTCCACTAGATCGCGTCTTGTCACACTGAGACTCTTACGCTGCTCTTGCAGGTGGCTGTCTTGCATCTATACTGCAACATGGTGGAGTGGTCCTGGTGGGATTGAAACCTGATCTCAGTGACAAACTGGCTTCCTTCAGAGCTTTGACGCCGTCGGTTGGGTCACCTGACCTGTAAAATTCGTTTCCAAAATGACCTATAATGTGTAGAGTGGGATGCTAAGCCTTTGTAAACACACTCACTCAGCAATATGGATAAAATGTCTAGGATAACATCGTAGATTTTCTGCATATTTTGACAGTTTTATAATGTGCAAAACAGAAACCGAACTGATCTACAAACAGTTTTCCATGCTCTTGGAGCCGTGTTGTCCCGGTGCTGAGCGGTTGAACTGTGAAGTAGCCAGTGCAGAGCGTTGTAGCTGCGTCTGGTAGAGTGTCGGTCCTGTGTAGCGGTAAGGCGCTCGAGAAAACATCACCCGACTCTCTGGACCAGACTCACGCAGTCTACTCTCACATACATGTACAGAACAATGTGGATGAGGGAGTCAGTGAGTAAGAAAAGGCCTATCGTCTCACTTGACGCATTTCAGGTCATTTAGAAGATGGTCTTCACTTCACTTGTGAAAAATATTATAAATATATGATGTGCAAAAACTATAATCAAAAGCCCAAAAAATCAGCTATGAAGACACCCATCAGATGCGTGCAAATGCAATTTACACGACATTCATTTCATTATTCCTAGCAAACAGCACAGATGCATGGTACAATTAATGCATGTAACACAGCTGCTAATTATAAGCAGCAGAAAACCAACAATAAAAATTAAAAGTTTGAGCCATTTACCGAAAGAAGGCATGGTGCTCAACAGCAATTTGCCACAGACGTTTAGCCATCTTGATGCTTGTCAGCTTGTAGCTGTCTACCTTCATTTGCTCATCTCCCTGGATATGAATATGGTGTTAAATACATCAAAACAGTGTCAAGATCTTCAAATGTTTAAACATATAACGTAAAAATTAAAAATTATATGAAAAAATAACTACCAATCAAAACTGTTCCAAAACCTGAGTCCACAGCAAGCTTTATCTTCTTATGCTGATATTCTTCAATGGCTATAGATTATCTAGCTCAGAGGTCAATTTCGAAATTGTGAAGTTTGGATTGCTGACAGAAAACTATTTTTGCATCCTCCTGATTATTTAAACACTCGAAGATCTCAACCCCATAAACTTATGGTTTTGAGCTGGAGTTGCCTATATTCGCCTTGCAGAACATTTTACAACACAGATTAAACAAATCAACATACAAGAATTGTAACTTACTTTCTCAGGGCGAATGTCGATGTGAAACAAGTTACGCTTATATCTGATTTTGAGAATTCTTGGCCATGTATAGCGATGAATGCGCAGTTGTTCCTTGTAGACAAGCAGGCTGGCTGCACACACTCCCACATTCACGTCTGCTCCATCTGAATCCTGCATGCCATTAGCAACATATGCAAAAGTCAGACAGAGAGCTTAATAACTGGATACTGAACAAATAAGATTGAGCATTGTAATTCCTAATAGAAAAATATTTGTGCACATTTTCTTGTAACACTTTTTTTTTGGGGGGGGGGGCTGGAGCAGACAGAGCTGTCAGTCAAAGGCACGTGCCTCCACTGTTCTACAACTGTATTTGTGTACCACAGTGCTCAATCATAAACACACTTATCAGCAGTTCCTACAGTAATTTCATATACCGGGTAAGTTAATTATCTGACGTTACCTTGGCGTCATGCATGTGTACACCGTAGAGAGCCAAGTTCTTGGCACTGTCCAAGTAATTCCATTCAGCCTCAGATGGTGACTGGCCTCTGTATTGAACAAACAACACACCCAGTCATACAGTACTGCTGCTACAATACCAGCTTTACTGTCAAGTAAATGAGTAAAAAAATATGCATAGTGCCTTGAAACCACGAAGGGTAACAAAGAATAACCAAGTGCTGCAGCCTCAAGGAAACAAGTGTGCCTTCAACAGATGCCAAACACTCGTACAGACCTCAACCAAATGCTTCTTGGCTGGTAACATGTTCCACAAATGAGGATCGGCGAAATACCAAAGTTAGCATACAAATGCAGTTAGCACTTTTTCTCACTCACACAAGGCTGTATTTGTTGAACTAAAAGTAAACTTAAAGCACTGTTAAAGGTGGATGGCTGAGGCCCGATTACCCCTACCCTCCAGGTAAACTGTCACTCACTATGTCTGATATAACACACAACAACTATAGTGTAGCTACATCATACAGGTATAGGACTATAGATTACATGCAACTGCATACAACTGTATACAATAGATGGTCGCTTTCTATCGCCATCAACTGACAAATGACAAAAGACTTAAACAAATGACGACCCAACCTGTGTGTACGATGAAGTTCACTAATCCTGTCAAGTAGTTCGTCATTCTGATGCAGTGACAACTCGAGACCCTTCAAGTAGTCGCTCGTGTTGCCATGTGTGTCTGGATTATGGTCACCCAGCTGAGACTGTGCTGCATAGGAGCCGAGTAACGCCACAGCCACGAATGAACACGGTAGCCTTCACACCAACGACAGTAGTGCACTGGCACTAGCTGATAATTAACTATGATAATAGATGCAACAGTTATATGACATACACACCGGCAAAGTTGGACTCAAAACTTATTCATTCAAAACCAAGCTTAAGAGCTTAAGACTGAAAATTTGATCTCGAATCATACAAGTCTGAAAGCCGGTAGTCGACTGGGCTGGCACCCAGCTAAGGCTCATATTCTGGTCAACGATTAACAACTACTTCCTTGAACCTGGTGGACAGGGTAGACAACACGTTGGCATCTACATCGCCAACCAATAACTGACGAGCCAATAAATGACGTTGTGCCATGCAGTGCAACGACAGAAATCAATGCTGAAAACAAAAAGTTGAGGTCAGAAGTTGATGAATAGCAAAAGTAATAACATACAGCGCAAACTTACTTGCCAGAAACAATATCTTGGCGAAGTTGCAGATACACTTGATATCTGAATTAGACAAAAAAATAAGTAAATGTTAATGTTACACCTATAAGTGCAAGCGATTTAACTTTTAGCAATTATTATCATGCAAGCCAGCAAACGTTATAAAACCACAAACATTTGTGTATAAACTACAAATTAAATTTCCTACATTAACCACAATAATCTTGGCAATAAAACACATATAAGAATGAAACACAAAATTTATTGTGTCACCTTGTAATTTCATCCTGTAACAGCAGCGGATCAGGATAAAATTTTAGTTCAAATGCAACATCCCATGGACCCTCTGTCAAGTACAGTAAAACGCATCATTCACTGACAGCTAAGCTCAAGGTAAAATTCATCACATTTCTACAATCAGAAAGCATGACAAGCTTGTATTTAAAAACACTAAAAATTACCAATTAGAAACACATAGGCCTACATGTATGTAGAAGACAACTTCAGTAATTGACAACATAATTACATGTAACCTATGTCGTACAATTGGACAAATTTTCAGGCTAATTGAAGATACTGTATATGAATACAATACAGTACTTACTTTTAATCTGTTTGCTGATACGCTTTGCATTATTAACCCAGATCTGCATAACACAACAAATGTACAATTAGTTGTAAGCAGAGATGTTGCTTTTTTACCTAGCTCTGATATGCAATTGATTAAAATGTCGACAATACTGTAATTGCATTGCTACAGAATGTTAGGCCTACAATTTTAGTCTAAAAACCAGTAAGAAGCACAGCTAAACAGATACTGGCTTACATTCATTCATAAAAGACATATCAATAAGACAACTCTTAGCAATATTGATAATAAACTTAATAATACTGCAGATCTGTGCATTACAACATTATACCTGTAACGTGACATCTTTTAATGTGAAGCGCTCTTTGTGGCGACCTGGGTTGCTTACAGTTACAGTGCAGTGCAAATATGTTATCCACTTTACTTACTTACATACTTACTAAACAGCTAAACAATAGATCAAGAATGATATTCGTCACCTTAACTTGATTCTGAACATAGGTTAGGCCAAAAAATTCTCGTTCTGTAAGATTAAGATTTTCACACACTTTATTCATCAATTGTTCGCCGATGCATTTTTTCTGCAACGCATTTCAATACATGCACATACACACAATAACTTTTAAAATTTAAATCACACATTAGCATATGTAGATAATGCTAATACGGCGCGCGCACAAATTGTAATCACTAATCAGCACATTATCAGGTGTCGATTTTCTCTGCCTCTGGCTGTAATAAGTTCTAAGTTAGTCCGTCAACGCCGCGGCCTAGTTGATACTATCAGATGTAAGCTTATGAGCTGATCAGTATCGCTGTTGAGGGCCGCATGCGGTACACTGCGGTCGCGTTGGCTTCAGTGCAAATGCAAAATGTCTTGCGCCTAATGTTGGTTTAACGTTTAGGCCTAAGCTTACCGGTAAAGTTGTATGTCGTCGCAGACAACAGCAGGTAGCCACATAATTATATTAGGCTGCGTCGAATAATGTACAACATGCATAATGTGGACTATGGCGACCGCCGATGATCTCGTAGCGTAGTGTCAGTCTGTCACGCGGCTGCGCTGTGCAAAAACGGCCGAACAAAGTGATATTCCTGTTCGCAGTGGAGAGCCTTGATGAACCGAGGTACACTGTATTAGATGGGGCTGCCGATCGCCCTGCTGCGAGGATGCAGGGGAGTGGAGGGAAACTGTGCCTATTGTAAAGTACAGAAATTTTTAGGCTTCGATAAAATGATTAGGCTTACTTGCGCGTGCAAGCGCAGCCCCTGGGTACAGACCGTACTGTATTTTTGTCAGACGATAAGCCTTTAACCGAAAAAGATCACTCAGATATGTGGGTACGTCTTCAAAAAGTAAGGTCAAGGTCGTATATCGAGGTCATCGAGTCAAGGTCAAAGCTTTGAGAATCGCCGAGTCTATGCAGTCATCTTTAGGATCTTATAAATCAAACTTAAACTATCACACATCGCGTAATTTCAAGTTAATGAATATCATCATAGGCCTACAGCAAACTATCTATTTAATAAATCGAAAAAATAGTTATTTTGTTATGTAGAACTAAACTGACGTCGACGTCGACTTCAATGTTGGTGCCATCAAGCAGCTGAACATGACAGAGAACCATTGCTTCAGCCTGCCAGTCAGTAGAACGTGCAACTAGGAGTCACACTGCAAGGGCGTGGAGTGTGGAATTAACAAATAGGCCTAGACAGTGTAGATCTATTGTCACGACAAGTGACTGAGACGGCCACACGCACACTCAGTCACGACGCGGCGGCGACCTATAATGACAAGCGGCAATGTAAAAACACTGGTTGAAGACTACACAGAATACTGTCACTTCCTGTCGCCGGTTAAGTCAGCTCTGAAACTGTGAAACATCGAAGTATTATTATTATTACTTTATTATTATTATTATTATTATTACAAATGAGTATTATTATGGTGGCGCTGTCGCATTACTGCTGCAGGACCACCTTACAATGTCACTGTCACGTTTCGCAGACCAAACAGCAACCACAATATATAT
>Ga0126335_1000625_pt1 | contig 17555 bp, 18 predicted proteins | sample OlaspJWI45metaG_FD_108409 | JGI IMG/M metagenome (GOLD analysis project Ga0126335, IMG submission 108409) | Marine gutless worms symbiont microbial communities from Oahu, Hawaii - Olavius sp. 1 OAHU.JWI-45 metaG | ecosystem: Host-associated > Annelida > Digestive system > Unclassified | place... | reverse complement strand
AAGAAGTAATTATAAAAGAAAAAATTATCCGTTAGATTGACCTTAAAATACTGCAGTAAAAATAGAAAATTACTGCAAAGTGTTCATAGCGCTGATTTGCGTGCAAAATTCAGGTATTAAATGGTGTCCCTTTCTGAAAAATGCTCGACTGTGTAAACTTTTACACCGATTTGCGGATCCATCCAGCCATCCGAAGGCAGACCCGCTTTGAGACAAAGATGTTCCAAAAACTTCTTTTTATCCGGAAGCTGTTGCCAGACCTGGGGTAGAAAAGTCGCACTGTGCCAATCTTTTGACAGTATGACCCCATGATTTTGGGGTTCAAGTTTATGCAGCAGTTCTTTCGGATTCCGGTGGGTCAAGGTCTGGGGTACGGAGAGGACACTGATTTCTATCTGGATAAGGGGCAGCTCGGCGGCTTTTAGTTCAGGGAAACGAGGGTCCTTGAAGGCGGCGTTCAATGCGTTTTCTTCGATATTGGCAAGCAATGTGTGGTGCGGTTCTATGGTGCCGATACAACCGCGCAGCTGGCCTTTTTTATGCAACGTTACAAAACAGCCTCTTTTTTCCTTCATGCGGGGCGTTACTTCAGAAGGTCTTTTTACCCGGTTCGAAGGGTTGAGTTCGGCTTCGATTGCACTTCTGGCAAGCCCGAGCAAAACGTTGCGTTCGTCATCTGATAACAGGGTCGGCGTTTTTTTTAAGATCGGCGCGTTCATGATCGATTGGCTTTGTTCAGCTAAGGAGACCACCCATCACCCGGTTCGACAGAGCAGTTACCCGGGAAGTTGTTGCCCCCTGTAACGGGTTTTGTCCGGCTGAGGTTAGCGGGAATAATACAGGGCCCAATAGCAATAACCGCCTGCTGCGACGACGGCAATAAAAGCGTACAAATATGCCTTCCAGTTAACCACCCGTTTTGCCATCCCGTGGGGCTCTACGTCCCCCAATCGGGTATTGCACGAAGGACAGGCTGTTTCACGAAGTGAGACGTATGTAAAACATTCCGGACAACGCTTGGTGGAGTGTACAAATTCTTTGGTTTCAATCGAATCGGTCATGGTCAATCTCCCGGATTGGTTTTTCGCCTGCTTCCGAGTCTTTGCCTGAGAAAGTCACCGTAACTCTGTTAAAGGATATGCTACACTGATTGCGCTCACGGATACAAATTACCCTGTTTAACCCTATTATAGGCTATTTGGTACTTGAAAGACTATAAAAAAATTTCAGAAATTGATAACCGGGCCGTTTATTATTCTGCCAATCATTGACCCGGTTATGATTATGCAAATCTTATACCCTTAGAGCGTTTGTCAAAAAAACGTTCCGTTTAAGGGTTACTGCGGATTATCAAATCCTGGTTCGATCAATATTTCGCCGCTTTCACGCCTCTGTGCCAGCCATTTTTCGATTGCCTTGAATTTTTTCTGCTGCAGCAACCGATCGGTGACGGTCTTTTCCTCCTTGTCAAACTCACCGCGCTCGGGCTCTTTTTTCTCCTTGAAACGTATAATATAGATTCCTTTTTGACCGCTGACCACATCGTCCGGGTACCTGTTTGCGTCCGAAAGTGAGAAGGCGGCTGACGCGACCGTCCTGTCGTAGCCGATCTTCGGTATTGAAGCATTGCGTTTAAAATGACCGGTCGACTGGGGCTGCAGCCTTTTTTCCGACAGGATTGTTTCCCAGTCCCGCCCCTGCTTCAAGGTAGCCATGATTTGTTTGGCCTCCTGTGTGGCCTTCTCTTTTTGTTTGACTTTTAGCAAGTCGGCCCGGACTTTCTGTTTGACCGATTCATACGGCGCGGTTTGTACAGGCTTCCTGTCGGTCAACTGGATAATGTAAAAACCATCGGGCAGTTCCTGAACCTCGCTGATCTCGTTATCCTGTAAATTAAACGCCGCCGAAACAAATTGATTTGGATCCTGAACGCCGTTGACAGTGCCCTGGCGGTTGAAATAATCCGAATCATAAATTTTCAGCTGGCGTTCTGCGGCAATGCGATCAAGATCGTCACTTTCAAAAGTTGAATCGTACACGGTTTCTGCGTCATCGTAGGCCAGCGTTTTGGCTTTTTGGTCTGTCAGGGTTTGTTGGATTTTCACTTTTGCACTTTCATAGGGTTCGGTCGAGGCCTCATTGACCTTTTCAACTTTTATGATGTGCCAGCCAAAGCGCGTCTTCACCGGATCGCTGATTTCGCCGGCTTTCATCGAAAAAGCCTTGTCGGAAAACGCTTTGACCATGGATTCTTTGCGAAATGCGCCCAGGAAACCACCGTTGCTCTTGGACGGTCCTTCGGAATATTCTTTAGCCAATTCGGCAAAGTCTTTGTCTGCACGGGCCAACTTCAAAACATCTTCAGCTTTTTTGCGGGCTTCTTCGATAGCTTCCGGTTTTGCATCCTGATCCACTTTGAAAAGTATATGGCGTGCTTCCACCGTTTTGGGTTTGTCAAATTCATCCGGATTCAATTCATAATAATCCTGCATCTCCTCTTCGCTGATCACAACTGAATCCCGGTAATCTTTTTGCTCAAATCGCAGGTAACGCGCCTTTATCTGCTCTTCGGTTTTATAGGATGATTTGTTCTCATCGTAGTATGCGCTGATTTCGTCTTCGGTAAGCGGCATATCGCCATAAGACTCCGGTGAAAACGCCACATAATCGATATCTATCCGGGCATTGTTCCATTTAAACCATTCCAATGCTTCCGGCTGGGAAACCTGCACGCCTTCGGTAATCAGAAAGCGAATTTTATCGACGATCATGGCTTCTTTTTGCCTTTGTTCAAAATCTGCCTTGGTCAATCGATTGCTGCTCAGAAGATATTCATATCGACGACTATCGAATTGACCGGCGGTCTGGAAGGCCTCGATGTCGCGTATCGCTCCAGCCAGCTCCTGATCTCCGATTCGCATTTGCAGCCGTTCGGCCTCCGAAAGCAGCAATTTTTGATCGATCAATTGATCCAATGCCTGCTTTTTGACCCCCAACATTTTGATCGTGTCTTCATCCAACGAATTCCCGAAATTGCGCCGCATCTGTTCGAGAATTGCGTTATAGGCCAGATTGTATTCATCCAGTAAAATCGGCATACCATTCACGCTGGCCACCTCCTGGTCCCTTCTATCCTGGTAGACACCATATCCGAAGGGTATAAATGCAAGGATCACCGCTCCCAGAATGAATTTGATGATCCAGCTGCCGGCATGTTTACGCATTAAACTGAGCATAGTATCCTCTCTGTATCTTTATTTCTGTTTTAACGATTTTCCTAACGATAATTTGCAAACTTTAAATACTATTTTTATTCGTTATTTTTGTCAACAACATCATCCGCCATTTTTATATCGTAGAAAATAAATATTGACACCCCGATATGCAACTGATAGAAAGGCGTTTGTCTAAAATTGGGGCTGTAGCTCAGCTGGGAGAGCGCATGACTGGCAGTCATGAGGTCGACGGTTCGATCCCGTTCAGCTCCACCAATTTAGCATTCAGGCTGACCGTTCAGGTCGGCCTTTATTATTATGGTGAAAACCAATCATACCTTTCAATAGTGCATCCTGCTGATATCATATGCAATTCAATACACAAATCCACGAATTTTTCATCATCTTTCTTTGCGCATTCGCGAGAGATTCTTTTTTTCCCGGTCTATCTAAATGAGCATTCGGGGAGTTTTCGGATAGAAAGCCCGTCATTCCTGCGCTATCCAGGAGCGTCTGATCCGGATGATCTATATTCCCACAGGTTCTATCATTGCTTAAAAAACTCCCCGACCCCTAAGCTAAAGACGACAAACTTATCCACATCCTGACCAAAGCCGTCAAGCGCTTGACATAACCGGTCGATTGACATAAAAAACGGTTCAATTTGTATAGCCTAAATCAACCGAAACGTCATGGAACATCTTAAATGCCAGCAGCATCCAGACATCGCCGACACCTTTGCACCGCAAGCTGTTTATGTTTGCTGTATCTGATATCGATGGGCGTTGTCTATGCCCAGTCCATTGAACCGGAGACCAAGTTATCGGAGTCCCAACCTCGGTCCGAACAAAAGCGGGTACTGACCCAGGTCCACCTGTTTTTCACCGATGACCGCAATCAATTTTTAAAGGCGGAAAAACGAACGCTGCCCCTGTCTGGTGATCCGGTGGCCGACGGCAGGCAAATCATCACCCAATTGCTTCAAGGGCCTAAAGAAGGACTGCATCAGATCATCCCGGATGGAACACAATTGCGCTCCTTTTTTATTACACCGGATGGCACGGCCTTTGCTGATTTTTCGGATGCACTGCGCGAAAATCACCCGGGCGGCTGCCGGATAGAATTGTTGACGCTGTTTGCCATTGTCAACTCACTCATTTTAAATATACCGGAAATAAAACAGGTGAACATACTGATCGAAGGCCAGGAATCACTGACCCTTGCCGGTCATATCGATACCCGATTTCCTTACCAGGCGGATATGCTGTTAATACGATGAGTTCGAAAAACAATATTAACCGGCTGCGCAATATCGGAATTATCGCGCACATCGATGCCGGCAAAACGACCGTCACCGAACGGATACTGTATTACACCGGCCGTTCCCACAAAATCGGTGAAGTCCACGACGGTGAAGCAGTGATGGACTGGATGGCGGATGAACAGGAAAGAGGCATCACCATCACCTCGGCCGTGACTACCTGCCAGTGGCGTGACCACGATATCCAGATCATCGACACCCCCGGACATGTCGATTTTACCATCGAGGTGGAACGATCATTGCGGGTACTGGATGGCGCAATCGGTGTTTTCTGCGCGGTTGGCGGGGTTGAACCGCAGTCGGAAACCGTCTGGCACCAGGCAGACAAATACCGGGTTCCCAAAATGGCGTTTGTCAACAAACTGGACCGGATCGGGGCCGATTTTTTCAATAGCGTGAATATGATGCGCGAAAAATTAAACGCAAAACCCTTGATCCTGCAAATTCCGGTAGGGGCTGAAGATGAATTTACCGGTATCATCGATTTGATCGAAATGAAGCAACTTATATGGGATGATGACAGTCTGGGCGCCCGGTACGAGCAAAGCGAAGTGCCCGCCGAACTGGCCGATACGGCGGCCGAATACAGGGAAAAACTGATAGAAGCAATCGCTGAAACCGACGATGAGATAATGGAAGCCTATCTGGCGGACGAACCGATTCCAACCGACAAACTGAAAAAGGCCATCCGCCAGGCCACCATCGAACTGGAACTGGTGCCGGTTCTCTGCGGCACCGCCCTGAGGAACAAAGGTATCCAGCCATTGCTGGATGCCATTATCGAATACCTGCCCAGCCCGCTGGATGTGCCTCCCATTCAGGGTATCGACCCGGAAACAGGGGAGCGCATCGATTGCAAACCGCGGGACAACGCGCCGCTGGCGGCCCTGATTTTCAAGGTATCGATGATCGAAGGGCGTAAACTGTCATTTGTCCGGGTTTACAGCGGCAAAATGAAAGCCGGTGAGGATGTGTACAACGCGGCTCTGAAAACAAAGGAAAAGCTGTCTCGCATCCTGCGGATGCATGCAAACAAGCGCGAACGGGTGGATGCGGTCGGGGCCGGCAATATCGTCGGCGTGGTAGGGTTGAAGGCCTCAACGACCGGTGATACCCTGAGCGCTATCGACAATCCGCTTTTGCTGGAAAAAATCGAAATATATGAACCGGTCATTTCGGTGGCGATCGAACCCAAAACCCATGCCGACCAGGAAAAACTCGAACAGGTTCTGGATAAATTTCTGGTGGAAGACCCCACCTTGCAGGTTCGTCAGGATGAAGATACCGGTCAGACGCTGCTTTCCGGCATGGGAGAACTTCACCTGGAAGTGATCATCAGCCGCATGCTGCGTGAATTCAACACCCAGGTGAACGTCGGCAAACCCCAGGTGGTCTACCGTGAAACTATCGGCCGGAAAACCGAGGGCAGTGCCATTTTTGACAAAGAAGTTGCCGGTCAACGCCATTATGGAGAGGTCACGATTTCCCTGCGACCGCTGCCCAGGGGATCCGGTAATGCATTCCGTTCGGAGGTCGCGGCGGAAACAATACCGGAGGCCTATATCCCGGTCATCGAAACGGGCGTAATGGAATCCCTGACAAACGGCACGTTGATGGGCTACCCGGTCGTGGATGTGGAGGCGGTGCTCACCAACGGTTCTTACCGGGAATCGCTCGGGACCGATCTGGCTTATACGGTCGGTGCTTCGATGGCCTGCAAGGAAGCACTGTCCAAAGGCGATCCCTTCCTGCTGGATCCCTTTATGGATGTGGAAGTCTTCGTGCCCGAAGCCTTTATGGGGGATGTTATCGGTGATCTGAGCGCTCGCAACGGCAAGATCGAAGCCATCGATTCCCAAACCGGCGTTCAGGTGATCAAAGCCGTGGTGCCCCTGGCAAAAATGTTCGGCTATTCCACCGATCTGCGCTCGGCCACCCAGGGCCGCGGGACGTTTACCATGCAGTTTTCACATTTTGACAAGGCGTAAAAGAAGTGCCTAAAGTGAGCTAAAGTGCCCTAAAGTGCCTAAAGTTGAAGGGGCGCTGCGTATTACGCGCTGCAGGTTGCGGGTTGGAAGTTACGAGTAGCGGGTTAAGCAGCATCCGTATTGATTTTGGATTAATTGTGTGCCTTTGACATGTCCATTGTCGGTGATCTGTTGCGGCTTTCAGGTTTGGATACTGGATATTTTCATTTTTTTCAATTCGTGTGAATTCGTGCAAATTTGTGGCTATTTTTTATCGGTTATAATCTGTGTTCATCCGTGTCCCATTTTTTTAATCGAGTTACCGGGTACCGGGCCACGGGCTAACGCACAACGGACCACTGCCAACCGACGGTGCTGCAGGCACCGGACTTACCCTTTCTTTCCTTTTTCCACCTTGTCTAACTCACTGATGGCTTGATCAATCTGGGCCTGAATCCCTGGCTCCACACCACTTTCAAGGGCTTTTTGAAATTGCACCCGCGCCTTTTTAAAATCCAGTTTTTTAAAGTGGAAAACCCCCAGATTGTAGTGTGCCATTCCGAGTTTGCCCATTTTGCCGTAGGTGATGCCCAGATAGTAGTTGAGCTCATTGACATCCGGATAGCGGCGCAACAGGCCTTCAAAAGTTACCTGCGCGGCGGCAAATTTCTCCGTTTCCAGCTGGATGCGTCCCAGAAAAAACAGACTTTCAGGGTTATCCGGCTGGATGCTGATAGCGCTGTTCAATGCATCGAGTGCGTCGGCATAATTTCCGGCCTGAAAATAGACCCGACCCAGGGCGGTCAGATATTGAGAGTTGAAAGCGTTTGCCTCGAGGGTCTTTTTCAAATACGGGACTGCCTGCCGGGTATCGCCGGATCTGGCCAGTGTCAGTCCGTATCCGTAATTGGCCAGCGGATCGGACGGTTTATCTTGCAACTCGCCCTTAAACTGGCGCAGGGCGACATCTTGATCGCTGTAAAGGGCTACCACACGCGTATGGACAAGCTTGAAGCGATATTTTTCTTCGGCTGTCAGCGGTTTGACATCTACTTTGCGGCCGGACAGAATCGTGTCGATATAGGCAATACGGTCTTCCACCGCCGGGTGAGTCATCATATATTTGGGAATGATTTCCGATCCGTACCACTGCTTGGAACGAATTTTGTTCAGTATATCCATCAACCCCTCACCACCATAACCGGCCTGGTTGAGATATTCCAGTCCGATTTGATCGGCCTGGATTTCATTTTCGCGACTGTAGGCCAGCTCGGCGGTCTGGCCGGCGGCCAGAGCACCCATCGTCGCCGCCTGGGCCGCCGCTCCGCCTCCGGCTGCCCCGAGAAACAGACCGGCGGCGACCCCGGCCAGGGTTGCAATGTTTATTTTTTTGGAACGTTCGATTTTCTTGGATATGTGGCGGCAATACACGTGCGCAATTTCGTGGGCCAGAATACCGGCCAGCTCTGCCTCATCTTCCATTGCGGCAATCAAACCGGTGTTGACGAACACGTTGCCGGCCGGGGTGGCAAACGCATTGTAGGTATCATCCTTGATTACAAAAAAACGATACTGAAAGGGCTGCGGTGGATAAGATGCCAGAATTTTTCGACCCAGATTGTCCACGTATGCGGAAATCGTCGGATCTTCCACGATTGGAAAATAGGCCTGGACAACCTTTAAAAATTCCCGGGCCATCTCTTCCTCTTCTTTGATGGTAAGGCTGTTGGCCGGAACGGCAACCAGCAGACTCAAGGCAATGCATAAAATGCACTTGAATCTGATCGAGCGTATATTTTGTTTTAATTTCAAAAACTTAGCCTCCATGACAACTTCGTAAAGCGGGTTGAGCAAACGCACTTTAACACGAATCGACCGTTTTATAAAACCTTTTCAAACCATCAATATTATGTTAGGGACAGCCATGTCAAAAATTATCTGCATAGCAAATCAAAAGGGCGGTGTCGGAAAGACAACCACGGCCGTCAATCTTTCGGCAGCCCTGGCGGTTTCTGAAAAATCCACCCTGCTGGTTGATTGCGATCCGCAGGCCAATGCAACCTCCGGTGTCGGCCTTGAAAAGTCCGCTATCGACAAGACGCTCTATCACGGCATGCTCGGCAGCGCAAATGTACGCAGTCTGATCCAGAACAGCGACATCGACACCCTGAAAATTATTCCCGCTGACGTCGAGCTCATCGGTTTTGAGGTCGAGATGATGTCCCATACAGATCGAGAGACCGCTTTACGAAGGCTGTTGCTGGATGTCGCTGAACAATTTGAATACATTATTCTGGATTGTCCGCCGTCTTTAAGCCTGCTGACGGTCAATGCCCTGACTGCCGCCGATTCACTGCTGATTCCGCTGCAGTGCGAATTTTACGCCCTGGAGGGATTGGGACAGTTGCTGCAAACCGTCAAACGCATAAAAATGCAACTGAATCCACAGCTTGCCATTGCCGGTATCCTGTTGACGATGTTTGACAGACGAACCAATCTTTCCTACCAGGTTGCCGAAGATGCCGAAAAGTATTTCAAGGATCTGGTATTCAAAACGATAATCCCCAGAAACATACGACTGAGTGAGGCACCCAGTTACGGTAAGCCGATTTTAATGTATGATGCCACCTCAGCCGGTGCTAAAAGCTATTTTGACCTGGCAAACGAGATTATTAATTCGCGTGTCGCCGATTCAGCCCACAGCATGATTTAAACCGATTGCCAGCCTGATCCGCCATGATTGACAAGAAACCCAAGTCCAGCACAAAAAAGCGTAAAAAGATAGCTCTGGGTAAGGGGCTCGGTGCCCTGATCCCGGAAATCACGTCAGACAGCGAGAGACCCAGGGATTTTTTTCTCTGCGATATCGATCTGATCCAAAGCAATCGGTATCAGCCGCGCAAGCGTTTTGCAGAAAGCGAGTTGCGGGAACTGAGCGAATCGATCAAATCCCAGGGAATCATTCAGCCATTGCTGGTTCGCACTGACGATGTCGGTTACGAACTGGTGGCCGGTGAACGGCGCCTGCGGGCAGCCAAGCGGGCCGGTCTCAAACAGGTGCCCGTCATATTAAAAAAACTAAGTGACACCGAAATGCTGGAAATGTCGATCGTTGAAAACATTCAACGCGAAGACTTCAACCCCATCGAAGAGGCCGAGGCCTACCATCGACTGATCACTGAATTTGATCTAACCCAGGACCAGGCTGCCACCCGGGTGGGAAAAAGTCGCTCGGCAGTAGCCAATTTTCTCCGACTGCGTCAACTCCCGGATCAAATAAAAGAGAGTATCGTCGATGGCAAACTTTCCATGGGCCATGCCCGCGCCCTGCTCGGTGCCGAGGATCCGGCCCGACAGATCAAAGTCTGGCGCACAATCATCGCCAACGGTTTATCGGTCAGAGATACCGAGGAACTGGTTAAACGCCAAAAAACCGTGAAAAAACCGGCCGCCACACGAGAGCCGTCGTCCGAAGAGATCTACTTCACGGACCTGGCCGCCCAACTATCCCGAACATATGGTACTAAAGTAAAGATTAACCGGCGTGGCCGCAAGGGCAAAGTTGAAATTGAGTTCTACAACGACGACGATTTAAACCGCCTGATTGAAATGCTGCGAAAAAACAGTTGAGCCCGTTTAGCCAGTTTAGCCAGTTTAGCCAGTTGGTTGAATCGGTTGATTTTAAACAATCTATATAATTACAATCGATATGACCTTCTTTATCCCAAACGCCGTGCAATCGACACAGCCCTGCTGGCTCAAACGGCAAACTGGCTCAACGGGCTCAACTTAATTCCATGTCCATCCACATCATCATAGACGGATACAATCTGATTCGAAATTCGGCGGCCTTACGGGAGCTTGACCGCCAGGATATTCAACTGGGCCGGGATGCCCTGGTGAACATGCTGGCGGCCTACAAGAAAATAAAGCCGCACAAAATAACCGTTGTTTTCGACGGCATCAATGCCCCGCCTTTTTCATCCCGGCGGGATGCTTCCAAAGGCATCCAGGTCATTTTTTCGCGCCCGGGACAGACAGCCGACAGCGTCATCAAACAGATGGCCAGGAAGCAAAAAGAAAAGGCGGTGGTGGTGAGTTCCGATCGTCAGGTGGCCGACTCGGCTTTCGCATCAGGGTCAGCAACCATGCCGGTGTCGGAATTCGAGGATAAGCTGCTGATGGCCGAATATGCGGCCCTGAAAGGCGTTCAAGACGAAGGGGGCAGTGGCTGGATTCCCACTACCCGAAAAAAGGGGCCGAGTCGCCGGCTGTCAAAATCAAAACGACGCAACCGTGCCAAAACCCGCAAGCTGTAGAGCGTTTGTCAAAATAAAGTGCCGATAGTAAAATTGTCCAGACTGAACATCGAATAATGAAGTCGCTGAGCTCCTCTATCTTAATTTTTTTCCAACGAATCAATGCCTAGTCTTGAAATGCGATAGCGGGCGTATCTTCCATCCATCCTTAGATGAGCTGCTGAGCGGCAACAAGGTTATCGCTCAGTAAGTTGTATAATGGTCTTTACCATTTTCGCATAAATCTTGAACCGTCTTTTTTCCGGTATATTATGCAGTTGCTCCATCTTCTTTCATCCAAAATTCGATGTTGGACGTTCGATGTTCGATGTTCATTTTTTTTTATCGAAATCCGACTGTTTCACAGCGACAAAATTTACTTAGCGCTTATGGGGTTCATCCCCGCCCGTGAACCGGCGGCAATTTGTCTACCCGCCGATGGCGAATATGAAACATCCCCCGCCGCCGCTGCCACTGCCGTTGGTATCGGCGCTGCTAAACCCCGACCTGAATTCGAATAGTGAGTCCACTTCGAGAATTGTGTAACAGCGAGAAGGCCGACCTGAACCGAAAGATGCCGTTCAGGGCTGGACACTAAATGCGCGGTTCCGTCCCGGCCCGAATCCGTCTGATGTTGTCTTTGTGGCGGATAAATATCAGGATAGCCATGACCAGGGTTAGAATGGCCGCCCATCCCGACCGGGTCGTCACCCAGACTGCAACCGGCATAATTCCGGCGGCAGCCAGCGATCCGACCGAAATACGCCGGCTGTGCCATACCGCCAGGCAGAACACTGCCAGGGTAACGCCGAATGCCACCGGCGACAGGGCCAGCAATCCTCCGGCAGCCGTGGCAACCCCTTTGCCACCGTTTCTCAGTCTGGTGTAGGCGGGGAATAGGTGCCCCCCGAAGGCAGCCAGGGCCACCGGGGCTTGGGCAGCGACCAAAGACCCTTCGATGCTGCCCCCAATCAGAGCGACGCAATAGACCGGTAACACACCTTTGAGCAAATCGCCCAACAGGGTCAGCACACCCAGCCGATTCCCTGCCAGGCGCCGGACATTGGTCGCACCGACATTGCCGCTGCCTTCCCGCAGGATGTCGATATCGGTAAACAAACGCGTCAGCACCAGGCCCCAGGATACCGATCCGAACAGATAGGCAAACAATAAAATGGCGTAATATACAGTGGTATGGTAAAATTCCATAGTTTGTCGATTATGTTATCAAAAAATACAAAAATTGTTAGAGCTAATCGTTTGTTTTTTATTTGTGAAAATTCGTGTTAACGTGTGGCTAATTCTATCATGGAACCCATTGAGATACCAATCGACGGAATACTGGACCTGCACACATTCCAGCCAAGGGACCTGCCGGACCTGTTGCACGATTACCTGGAAGCCTGCCAGGATGCGGGAATTTTATCGGTGCGCATCATACACGGCAAGGGTACGGGTGTCTTGAAAAAACGCGTAAAGTCCATTTTAGGAAAGCATAAACAGGTCCTCTCCTTTCAGGATGCGCCCCCTGAGGCCGGCGGCTGGGGTGCCACCATCGTGCAATTAATGCCATCCGAAACTGATTCGTAAGGATACCTTGCATGCCCAGGATAGCGCCACTGATAACATTCCTGGCTTTATTTGCCTTTTTCTTTGACCCGTCATGCAATGCAGCCGATGATCCCTTCAGGCGCAATAATGCGGCGGCCTTGAAAATCGGCGCTCAAATGTATCGGAGCAGTGATTTCACCGATTTTTGGGATATTCGCAGCGACAATCTGGTCGGACCGGTGTTTGAATTCGAATATGATCGCAGAATAACCGGGCTTGTTTTTGTTGACCTTACTTTAGGCTATGCCAGAGCCGATGCAAATTCAGATCCGAGCCTGCTTGCCAATACATCTACTGACGTCAAGGTTTCCAACATCTACCTTTCGCCGACACTGAAAATTCAGGCCCCGCTCAATGACAGCGTCTCCGTCTATGGCGGTATCGGACCCGATATTTACTACACCGATAGCGACATCGACATCTCGATTGGCACCGCCAGTGCCACCGTCAGCGACGCATTCTGGTCATTCGGAGGCCACACCCTGGTGGGTCTGGAGTGGTTGTTTTACAAGGAACCGGCCCGTGACAACCGGTTGGATGCACCGCTCGGTCTCATTTTCGAATACAAGTTTGCAATCGTTCCGATCAACGATTTCGATCAAAAAGCCATCGACACGGCCAACAATGCCCTCGGCACCAGCTACAGCGCGAATGATTTCGATGCCGGGGGACATTTTTTGATGGTAGGGCTGCGCTGGCATTTTTAAGGCGATGTGCTACATTTATTGATGCCGCAATATTAGAATTAGGATCCGTTGTTAATTGCAGAATGTAATATTCACCGCAGAGACGCCGAGGACGCAGAGCATTATTTCTTTTATATTGGCGTTGAGATGGCGCCAATATAAAAACTGCCACCCACCTTCGGTGGAAAGTGCTAAATATACGATGTTGTTTCAAAAATTTGATAGGATAATATAATTAACCACACAGCCTACCGGATATAGCGAAGTGCGACAGCACCAGCCAGGCCTTGGCATCGAATTTTAAGGCTGCATCGGCGCACAGCCGGCCGACTTCCGGAGCCGAAGCCAGAATCACCTCGATCTGTTCCGCCCCCTGATTGCCGGCCGTGGTCGGTTCACCCTCGCAGGTGACGTAAACCATGGCCACCGACTCGTCGGTCATGCCGGCCGACGAGTACAGGGTCGGGCTCACCTTGATCATCTTCGTAACAATCAAGCCGGTCTCTTCCCGCAGTTCACGCCGGGTGGCATCTTCAACGGTTTCGCCCGCGTCCACCAGGCCGGCCGGAAACCCGTATTCGAAATCGCCCAGGGGCACCCGATATTCCCGGCAAATCACCACTTTCTGCCGGCCCTGATGGAAGGCTGCAATGACCACCGCATCAGGCTTTTTGAAATTGCCGCTGACGCATTTGGGGACCTGCGTGCGCGAAGCAAGCTGCCAGTGTCGTTCTTTTCCCTGGTGATCGTCATATGTAACCTGGAAAAGATTCAGCCAGGGCAATTCGGTCAGTTTCTGGAAACGCTTTATGATCATATGTTTATACCTCTTTTAAACTCAATAAAGGAATGTGTTCTTATCTTGTTTTTTTTAATTCTTGAAAATTCGTGTTAATTCGTGGCTATGAATAATCTTTTTCCGATTTGCCAAGCCAAAAAGAGAATGATATAAGTTCGGACGCAATTTTTCAAGGAGGCTAATGCGATGCATATCTGCAAAAATATACACGGGTTCATCTGGGACTCGATGACCCGGAACAACTGCAACACCTACCTGATCGACGGACCAACCCGGATCCTGATCGATCCCGGCCATCTAAACCTGTTCGATCATGTTAAGCAGGGGCTTGCGGAAATGGACCTGGGGATAGAGAACATCGGTCTTGTGATCTGTACCCATGCCCATCCGGACCACCTGGAGGCCGTGCAATTGTTCCAGGATGCATCGGCCAGGGTGGCTTACCATCAGCAGGGCTGGGAAGTGGTCAAAACCATGCTGGATCAAGTCGGTCCTTCCTCTCAAGCACGCATCGATGCAGTCCGCCCCGATTTTTTCCTCACCGAAGGCGACCTTGAGGTCAGCGGCGCTGGCTTTCAGGTATATCACACCCCGGGTCACGACCCCGGTGCCATCTGCATCTACCAGCCCGATCAAAAGGTGCTTGTGACCGGGGATCTTATATTTAAAGAAGGTATCGGCCGGACCGACCTGCCGGGCGGAAACAGCAGCCAGATAAAAGAAAGCATCCGGCGCATGGCTGCTCTGGATGTGGAGTGGATCCTGCCCGGCCATGGGGGTATTGTTGCCGGTGCGATTGAAGTGAAAAGGACCTTCGAGCAGATCGAAAACTTCTGGTTCGCCCATATTTAACCGGTAAATTTCATGAAATTTACCGGTTAAGTAGGTTCAGTCCAACAGCCTGGCTTTTTCAGCATCCAATCGCTTTCTGAAATCATCTTCAAAACCGCCAAGCTTTTCTTCAAGATAGGCATCGGTCTCCATGTTCGGCACCACGGCAGAACCGGAAACGCCGATCTCTTTGCGCAGCACTTCTTGAAGTTCGCTGCCACGGTCGTCCCTGACCGCATCCCGCTGCGTTGTAAATTCACTCAAGATTGTATCCAGATTCTTAATATCAACACCGCAACCGAAGTCAAGCAACCTCAGCAGCGATCCGGTTTCACTTTCAAGCTCAATCCGTTCGAGAATCTCCTTACGCAGCATTCGTTCGTTGGACCGGGTTTCGATAAGGTCCAATCTTTCGAATTCTTTCAGGAATTGTTCTTTTCGAAGCAATCCATCAGTATATTTTTGAATCAGGCCGTTGAGCTGCTTGTGGATCTCTTCGAATTTTTGTGCATCACGCTCTTCCCGGCTCATGGTCATATGCCGGGTTTTTTCCATGACCAGATCGAGTGTGCTTTTGATTTCTCCCATTTCAACCTCTTGCAATCCTGTTCCGTCCCTGTGCGTCATATCACTGTTTAAGAGGGTTCTTTTTTCGCCAGAGCGGCCAATTCTATAAGTACTTTTCGATTTGCTCAATCCATTTTGATTATAAACTATAGTATAATATTTGTAATTATTGTTTACAAATCATAACTATTGTTATAATACAAACTATAATATCCAACAATTCAGGTATGATAAGCCATGAGACCAATTGTAACTGTTCAGAATCCGCTGCGGTTTCCACTCAATGAAATTTTTGGAACCCAGTCAAATGTAAGACTTCTCAGAGTTCTGGCAACCGATACAGAAGGTCCCCTGACTGTGGCCGATGCGGCCCGGCGGGCCGGTCTGACCATTCCAGGGGCCCAAAAGGCCTTGCGGCGTCTGGTGAAATCGGGCTTAGTTAGACAGGTTGGCGGTGGTAAAAAACAGCAATATGAAATCTGTTATTCCGATCCTTTTGGTGAGTCCGTGCGAGGTCTTTTTAAATCGGAAAAGAATCGATACGAAAAGCTTATAAGCCATTTACAAAAAATCTTTGAGAAGATCCCCCCCCCTCCTCATGCAGCATGGATACAATCATTTCCGGGAAAGCCGGATGAAGCGCTCGTGCTCGGTCTGCTTCACGACACCCGTTATCTGGCCGAGTATATGCGCAACCTGCGCAAGCAGTTCAATCGGATTGAAAAGAATTTTGATCTGACGATTGAAATCGTCGGCCATACCAAAGCGGACATTCAATTTCTGGAAGACGAAGTGGTAATGCTTTTATACGGCTTATCACCATTCCAATCCAGAAATGACGGTTCTGAACATGCTGGCCCCAGCAATCACCGCAAAAGAGAGTTATGGTTGAAAAATTTGTCTATTAAAGTAGCCGAATCGATTGAAAAGGATGCTTCGCTTATAACTCGTGCCAGAGAGCACATCGATCAGATGCTAAAAACGGACCGCGGTCTCGCGACCGGTGACATAAAAGAATGGCGGGATATCCTGAAGACATATTCAGTCCCGCGTTTGACTAACTTTATGACATCATCCAGCGAAAGGGCCGAGCGCTTGCGCCAGAGCAATCCCTTTTTTGCAATCCTAACCCCGGAAGAAAAGTCAGAGATAGCAAACGACCTGGAGGTGATCAGTGACGCGTGACCAACTCGAACATGCCATCCGGGCGGCCTGCGATGTTGCCGGTGATACCGAATTATGGGTATTTGGTTCGCAAGCCATACTCGGTCAATATCCGGTCGCACCTGCAAGCCTGCGAGTCTCGATCGAAGTGGATGTCCAGCCAAAAAATCGACCCGAAGCAACGGGCTTGATTGATGGCGCACTCGGAGAGTTATCCCAGTTTCATCGAACACACGGCTTTTATGTGCACGGCATCTCCATCGAGTCCGCCATGCTCTCCGAGGGCTGGCAGAATCGGGCATTTCCCATTAAAGATCCAATAGGTACCCGAAACAATACGGGGTGGTGTATCGAGACGCATGATCTTGCTGCAAGCAAAATTGCCGCATTTCGAGAAAAAGACAGAGAATTTGTGCGTTCGCTCCTGACGGAAAGAATGATTGACGCAAGAACGCTTGAACATAGAATAAATGATTTAGATCTGGAACCACGGTTAAAAGAGAAACTTCTTCTGTGGTTAATAATCACGGAGGAAGAATTGTAGGGAGACTACCAAAGACCAGCGAAAGTACATCAGCAGATTGACCTGTGAAGACCCGGTCATCTGAAACCAAAGCTGAAGTTATCATCATAATTTTATGGGCGTTCCCCCTCTAAGCCTGGTCCCTTTCTTCTAAATGAGGGAGAGCGTTAGTAAGTCGGCGTAACTAATTTCCGCCTCCGATAGATGCCCAGAGTCATTTAAAGTTCCCCATTTGGCAGTGGGGGGCTTCATTTAACTGCCAATCGAAATTAATATCTTTCACTCTTCTGATAATTGGACACCCAACAACGCCATCAACCATCTCTGAGCGCTTACCTGATATCGTTATTTCCGCGGTATCCCACGGTTCCTCGGTATCCCACGTAAAATCTGACCCCGCCAAACGCTTCCCAAACCCCCGACGTATTAAATTATAACAATAATATCGATAGTCATTGCTGTCCGGTTAACTTTTATTAAAAACACATAAATAATTGTAATAATTATTAATAATAAGAAAATTACCACTTGACGATTCAAAATTTACGACTAAGCGCTAAAAATTAACAGTTT
>Ga0126335_1000624_pt1 | contig 17557 bp, 13 predicted proteins | sample OlaspJWI45metaG_FD_108409 | JGI IMG/M metagenome (GOLD analysis project Ga0126335, IMG submission 108409) | Marine gutless worms symbiont microbial communities from Oahu, Hawaii - Olavius sp. 1 OAHU.JWI-45 metaG | ecosystem: Host-associated > Annelida > Digestive system > Unclassified | place... | reverse complement strand
GTGCCCACGAAGGTAAAGCGGGATGTGGGATTGGAAGTGGTGGGAAACGGGGGAATATTCATCTGCCCGGCGTTGACGACACGGGAAATGCCGTCGAGCTGGATGACACCATTGGCAAGAATTCCCTGCACCCGCACTTCGATTTGGTCACCGGTGATGGTTCCGCCGGGCCCATCACGTTCCGTGAAACCGTCTCCTGTGATTATCCCTTTGTTTTGCATCCTCAGACGCCCCAGTTCCCAGCTGACATCGGCATCTGTAGCCGGTTGATCGAACCGGATGCCGTAATAGTCCCAGTTGCCGTCAATATCGGTATCGGCGAACAGACCGCCCTGGGTGCTGCCGGAACGGACCAGAACCACCAGGAGTTTCTCTTGCTTGTTATCCGCTGTAACCAGCGTGATCTGATTGATATCCGTGGTCATCTGGCCACCGCCGAAGGTGGCGCGGTCGTTGGTGCCGGTGCCTTCAAAAAATCCGTTCACCCTTCCATCTGTGTCTATCAGAACCTGGCCGCTTGAAAAAAATCCCTGCTGTCCCTTCGAATTTTCAATCTGAAAAGAGCCGGTGATGACATTGCCGAAACTATCGATGCTGAAAGATCCGAAAATCCAGAACAGCCGGTTGGTATCGTTATCAAAACCGGTTCCAAAAATTCGCCACAGACCACCCGCAGTCGTCTGGGTAAAACCGCTGCCGATCCTGGTCAGATATACCAGCAAGGAACGGTCCGGACTGCAATTCGGACAGGATGCAATGCCGACCGCATAGTTATTTAACTGCGTATTTCCGCTGATGGCCCTGTCCAATTTACCGTCTGCAACGACAACTGCGGTGCTATCAGGATCTTCGAAAAGCGTGAAAGTACCGGTTATACGGCCGTCAACACCCAATATCAACTTGCCGGAAATAATTTCAATATCCTGATTGTCAGAATCTTGCCCGGTACCGGTTACGATACCAGTTGCCCCGATGAGCAAATCAGCGGTCAACCAGCGCATATCATCCCCATCCATTGACAGGGCCTGCAGCGACCAGGCGCCGGCCAGATCCGCCTGAACGAACGAGCCGCCGGACTTGATGGCACTGAACATGTTGAAGTCTTCGGCTGCGGCCAGTGGGCGCCACAACCCGATAAGAGCAATTATCAGGCCTATTTTGTTTAAATTTGATCGCATAAAGTCTCCATTTGCAGTCTAATCACCAGACGGGGTTCAAGATATGAATTTCGAACTCAAATTGCGAATGCAAACTTGACAGAATCAATCATAAGCTTAATTTGATCTAATCCGAGCGTTTCCGATTCGGTTTTAATCAACTCATCGGGCTAAGTTTCCACCAAATCTCACCGGACTCTGGAATCGATTCATTTCAATCCTAACAAAATCAAATCGCTGTATCCAGTGCCTTTTGTATCACATTCTGCGCACACAATGGATATGGATACCCCAGGATAATCATAGCAACTCAAATAGGAGGAAAACATGGATGCAAATACTATGAATGCAATTCTGCAACGAATCTGGGAACTGGTTACCATCTACGGGATTAAAATATTGGCCGCAGTGGTCATTTTTATCGTCGGTCGCTGGATTTCAAAGGGTTTCAGCCGGCTTACGCGAAGGGTGATGAAAAAGCGGAATCTCGATCTGACCCTGGTAACCTTCGGATCCAATCTGGTCTATTTTCTGCTGCTGGCATTTTTTATCATTGCCGCCCTCGGCCAACTGGGTATTCAGACAGCGTCTTTTGTCGCCATCATCGGTGCCGCCGGTTTGGCCGTTGGCCTTGCGCTGCAGGGATCTTTGGCCAATTTTGCCGCCGGATTTCTTTTGATTATATTCCGACCCTTTAAAGTCGGCGATTATATCGAAGGCGCGGGGATGGCCGGCACGGTCGAAGAAATTCAAATTTTCACCACCATAATGAAGTCACCGGACAACAAAACGATTATTGTTCCGAATGCCAAACTGACCGGGGATAACATCGTCAACTGGTCTGCCAAAGGAACCCGCAGGGTCGATATGGTCATGGGTATCGGCTATGATGATGATATCGACAAGGCCCGACGCATCATGGAAGAAGTAATAAACAATGACACGCGCATACTCAAAGAACCTGCCTACAAGATTGCGGTCGTAGAACTGGCCGACAGCAGTGTCAATTTTGTTGTGCGACCCTGGGTCAATGCATCCGACTACTGGGACGTTCACTTTGACCTGACCGAAACCTTCAAAAAACGATTTGACGCCGAAGGCATCTCGATCCCCTACCCCCAGCGGGATGTGCATGTGTACGAACACAAAGCGGCCTAGAAGCCAACTCAAAAAAGCCTTTTGGTCCAATCTCTGCGTTGGTATCGCGCTTCAAATCCTCGACATACTACAGTATGCCTGCGGGTTGAAGCCCAATCCCGCCTTGACCTTGGACCAAAATTCAATTTTTGAGACGGCTTCTATTCAAATAAGGCAACAAGTTATTCTTTCTGTCGACAGCGCCTCTGTGCTTCCTCAACCCGTAACTCGCAACCCGCAACCCGCAACCCGCAACCCGTAACCCGCAACCCGTAACCCGCAACCCGTAACCCGCAACCCGCAACCCGCAACCCGTAACCCGCAACCCGCAACCCGGTCATTATTTCAACTTGCGTATCTTTATTCCGCCTTTGGCAATGCGCTGCCGGTTCAGGGCCTCAGACAGGGGGGTGAAGTAAAAACCAAGTTTGAATGTCTCTTTTGTTTTATCGTGCTTGAGCTTGATCTTCATTTGTTGATAATCCCAGATAAAAACAGTCTGGGTCAGGCCCAAATTGGCCCGGGGCTTTCCGTATTTTAACTTTAGCAATTCCATCGTTTGGTCAAAATGGGATCGCGAATCAAGGTCGATGAAGGCCGCATAAAACTTATTTTGATAAAACCCGTAGGTCACGCTTCCCAGAACCAGATTATCGATGGTATAAATTTTTCCGGGCCGCACAAAATAGTTTACGTAGGCGTCTTTTCTCTTTTCCTTTAATCCCTTTAGGGATGTCAGCGGCGCACCCCACTTGATTCCCGAAAATTCTTCCCATATTTGGGCGCCCGCGTCGATGATCGACACCAGTATAAAGATGACAATGGCCGACATACATATGGTTTTCTTCATTTGGTGATTGTCTCCATATTTTCCCGTTCAATGTTCGCCATTCAATCAGTGTTCATGCCGATGATGCACGTCCGGCAGGTGCATGTGCCGGTGCCGCAACCGTGGATGTTGATGTTCATGGGCGTGGGCAACTTCCCGGCCTGGCGTTTCATCGGTGTGGTGGTGCCCGTGATGTTGATCGTCATGGGCATGATGATGGTCATGTCGCACCGGCCGGTGCTCATGCAAATGTTTATGCTGCTCAGCATACAATAGAAGCAGCATGCCGAGCAAGAGAATGGTGCTGAATATCTGAAAACCGTACAACGCCTCTCCCATGAAAAGCTGAGCCAGGGCAACGCCGAAAAAAGGCGCCGAGGCAAAAATCATTTGAGATCGGGCCGCCCCCAGTTCCCGGGCAGCGCTGATATAAAGTACGATGCTGATACCGTAACAGATGGCCCCCACAACCAGAGCCGTCAGAACCAGGCGCCAGGGAGGCACCGCCGACATCAGCCACAGTGCAATGAGCAGATTTACCGAACCGAAAATCGCCCCTTTTAAAAATGTGCACCGGATAGCATCCACACTGTGTATGGATGCGGTCTGATTGTTGTCCAGCCCCCAGGCCCGGCAGGCCCCGGCAATCAACATTGCGCCGATTCCGAAATTGGGTGCCCCCTGAAAGGACAGCACGATGCCGGCCAGCAGGATGCCCGCATTGGCCATCAGGGCCGTTTTTGAAAGATGTTCTTTAAAAAAAATAAATGCAAGGGCCGCCGTGGCGGGCGTTTCCAGGTTCAGCAGTAATGCCGCGTCTGTGGCGGACGTGTAGCGCAGTCCGTACAGCAAAAGAACCGGACCGACCATGCCGCCGAAAAACAAAGAACCCCATAGATTGCGGCGGTCCGATGCGGACAGATGTTTGACAGGCGATTTTACCTGCAGGGAAACACTGCCCGGCAGCAGGACCACCGCTGTCCCCAGGTAAAACAGGGCCGCCAGCATGAAGGGGTGTATCTCGGCCAGCAACAGCTTGCTGATGGGGGTCGATATGCCAAACAGCAATGCGGCCAGGAATCCTTTAAACCAGGCGCCGGGTTTCTTTTCCATTTTTAACACACAGACGATGTTGCCAATCAGTCATATGCCGGCGATATTGATGCCGGATGTTCCGTTTATTTTTAACTCTAGGACTGTTTTTTTCTTTCGCAACCGGGCGATTGGATGCCGGGAATGGAAAGGCCGGGCTAAAGGCGCGCTGAATGCCCGGCCTGACTCAGCTGACGTTGTTTTTAATACGAATCGGGATCGTGTATATTGACAGTCACGACAAGGCTTGCTAGATATATGACTGGTATTATGATAGATTCACGCTAGACTGGCAAAAACGTTCAGAATACGTACCTTCCCTGGCTGTAATCAACCGCCTGTTGACACGGTGCCTGGACCACATTTACACCGACAACTGTTGGCACGCCACCTTTGGTGACGCTTTCAATTGGCTGCTTTCTGCTGCTCCTGCGCTCAATTTGTCCGATCCGCAACGCCGGGCCGGTATAAGATCGGAAACCGCCATGCAATGCAAAAACTGCAGTGCCGAAAATTCCGCTGGTGCCAAATTCTGTATCGCCTGCGGCAGCAGTATCGCACCGGAGTGCTTCAGGTGCGGTAACCATCACCCGGGGGACGCCCGATTCTGCCCCCAGTGCGGTTCTGCCCTCACTCACGGTCTGCCGCCGGAAGTAACAGACCGCGGCCTACCGAGAGCGGAAATCCCGCCCGCACAGCAACTGACAGGTGAGTTCAAATACGTGACCGTACTTTTCTCCGACCTGAGCGGTTATACGGCCCTGTCAGAAAAATTGGATCCTGAAGAAGTCACAGACATTATGCGGCCGATGTTTGCCAACATCGTCGAGGTGGTTAACCGGTTTAACGGCAACATTGAAAAATATGTCGGCGATGCGGTGATGGCAATCTTTGGTATAAAGACCGCCTACGAAGACAATCCCATCCGGGCCATTCATGCCGCCCGTGAGATTCATTCCCGGGTCGATACCCTCGGTACAAAGCTGGAGAATAAAATTGGCATGCCGTTGTCAATGCACTCCGGAATAAACACCGGACTGGTAATAACCGGTGGTGACCGGCCGGAGTCGGGCCACCACGGCGTTATGGGGGATACAATCAATCTGGCTGCCCGGCTTTGCAGTCTCGGTGGCCGGGGTGAAATCCTGGTCGGTCCGGATACATACTTTCAGGCCAGGACCCATTTTAGTTTTAATGTACGCCGCGCGGTCAAGATAAAAGGGAAAGCTGCTGCAATCAACATCTACCGGGTGCTTGAACCCATCGATCAGCCCCGTAAGATCCACAGAATTTACGGCCTGCAAGCCAAACTGATCGGCCGCGAGGTCGAACTGGATTTCTTAAACCGGGCCAACACCGATCTGCAAAAAAAAAGGGGGACGATTTTTGCCATATACGGAACTGCCGGCACGGGCAAAAGTCGTCTGGTCGAAGAATTTAAAAACTCGTTTTTCCCGAATACGGTCCAGTGGCTGGCAGGACAGGCATATCCGTATTCCCAGTGTGTGCCCTATTATCCGCTGATCAGCTTACTGAACAACGCGCTGAATATCGAAGAAAACGACCCGTCCAAAAAGGTCCGCAAAAAAATCGAACTATTGATTCGCAACCTGGTCGCCAACCCGGAATCGATCGTGCCCTACATTGGCCGGCTCTACAACCTTGATTATCCGGAAGCCGAACAGATCAGCCCCGAAGCCTGGAAAATACGCCTGCATGAAGCCATCCGGGAGATCCTGACCGCATTTGCCAACCGCGCACCAACCATCATCTGTCTGGAGGATCTTCACTGGGCGGATCCATCGTCACTGGAACTGATCCGCTATCTGATATCTGATTTTCGATATGCGGTTGTGTTTCTTTGCGTCTTTCGGCCGGATCTTAACCTGTTCAGCGGCCAGCATATACGGGCACTGGGACGCAAATATCAGGAGATCCGGTTGCAGGATCTCTCCTTATCCGAAACCCAGGAAATGATTGCCTCACTGCTGAAAACCAAAGCAGTGCCTCCGGATCTGATGTGGTACATCCACGGAGAAGTTGAAGGCAATCCGTTTTACATCGAAGAATTGATCAACTCGTTGATCGATTCCGGCAACCTCTTCCAGGACCGGGGCCGGTGGCGGATGAAAAAAGACATCAACACCGTGGATATACCGCCCACCATTCACGGGGTTATTTCAAGCCGCATCGACCGGTTGGACCGTCAGAGCAAACGGATTCTGCAGGAAGCTGCGGTGATCGGCCGTGCATTTTTATACGATATCCTGGGAAAGGTAACCGAACTCAAAGATAACCTTGACTACTGTCTCAGCGGTCTGGAACATCTGGACCTGATCAAAATGCGCTCTTTTCAGCCGGACCTGGAATATCTGTTCAAGCATGCCCTGACCCAGGATGTCGTATACGGCGGCCTCCTGAAAAAAGAGCGCCGAACTATCCATGAACGCATCGGCCAGGTCATTGAGCAGTTGTTCAGCGACCGTCTGCCCGAATTCTACGAAACCCTTGCATTTCATTACCGCCGTGGTATCTCGATCAGCAAAGCCGTATTGTACCTGGCCCTGTCAGGGGAAAAATGCATGCGCCGCTACGCCCTCAAAGAGGCGCATGATTACTACAGTGATGCTTTTGAACTGTTTATCAATCAAACCGATCAAGACCCTGGCGATCTGGTGGAACTTCTCAACCAGTGGTCATTCGTTTATTACTACCGCGGTCGTTACAAGGAAATGCTGCGCCTGTTGATCCTGTATAAAACCGAGGCGAAAAAACTGGCGGATAAAGACAAACAGGGGATGCTCTTTGCCTGGCTGGGCTGTGGTTTGTGGCATCGCGAACGCTTCGAAGAGGCCCGCAAATACATGCTCAGGGCATTGGAACTGGGCAAGGCCGGCGATAATCGCCGTCTGGCCGGTTACGCCAATTCCTGGTTGAGCTGGATCTGCACCGAACAGGGCCTGTTGGACAAGGCTGTCAGCTATGCCGAAAAAGCCCAGCAGATCTGCGGGAACGGAAAAGTGTATCCGTACATATATGTTAATTCATTGGCGGGTATGGGCTATGCATACTGGCACAGCGGTGACAGGCGCAATACACTGGCAGCCGGTGAAGCATTGCTGGCCTACGGAAGATCCCGGGCGGACGTCCGCAGCAAAGTCATGGGTCATTGCTGCATCGGCTGGAGCCACTTGATTGCCGGCAATCTGGAAGAAGCCACCGTATGCTTCGAAAAAGCCGTGACCGTGTCCAATGCCCCATGGTATTCCGTGTTTCCGAAACTGGCCCTTGTTTACGGCCGCATTTCAATGGGTCAATTTCATGATGCGGCCCAGCTGATCAAGGAAATAACTGCCTTCAGTCAGGAGCGCGGAGCCGAGTTCGCCGGGACACCGGCCTATTTTTTCAATGGGGTGCTCATGACCGCCAGCGGCAAGATCGGCCCGGGACTCAAGCTGATGGAAGAACAGCTGGCGGAATGGTCTGAAAAAGGTTGTCGGCTGCGACAAACCGCCTGCGGATTCATCCTGGCACGTGTGTACGGCGGTCTCATACAGAACAAAGGCATGCTCAGTCCGGCCAAAGTGGTCCGCAATTTAACTTTTATCCTTCGCCAGGCCCCAAAGCTGGACCGGAACGCCAATATGCGCTTCAAAACCGTAGTTCGCCTGGCTGACGAGATCGGTGCCAGGGGTGCACGGGGCCAGGCCTTTTTGCACTGGGGGCTGCTGCATCAAGCCAAAGGCCGTTTGGGAGAAGCCCGGCATTGCCTGTCGGAAGCGGTCAAAATTCTTACCCAATGCGATGCCGACGCATACGTCAAGCAGGCTCAGGACGCCCTGGATTCTCTGGAATGAAACTTGGTTGGTCAATGGACCCTCGATTCAGGATGCCGGCGGTGATTGGTTCGGAGCGGTGGTTTGCTAATCGTTGCGCACGGCGGAAGCCCGCCGGTCTTTTTCAGCACGCCGCGGCGCATCTGCAGGTCGGATCAACTGAACCAGACTGAATGATATACCGGCCAGCGCGGCGCCCCCCAGGAAGGGTATTTTGTAGTCCACCATCCAGACCATGCCCCCGAGAAAAGGCACAATGACAGCAACAACATGGTTGATGGTAAACCCGACGGCCATGCTCGGGGTAATATCCGCCGGATCGGCTATTTTCTGAAAATAGGATTTGATGGCCATGGAAAAGTTGAAAAAAATAAAATCCAGCACGTACATGATGGCTACCACCGTTTTGGAATCGGTGAACGCGTAGACAACAAATATAATCATCAGGGCCCCGTATTCCAGCGACAATACTTTGCGCTCACCGAAATGATTGATGGCGCGGCCGATCAGCGGCATCAAAAAATAATTGATGGCGTTGTTGACGAAAAACAAAATCGCAATTTCGCGGATGGTGAAGCCAAATTTTTGCACCAGCAAAAATACGGCGAAAGCCACAAAGATCTGCCGCCGGGCACCGGCCATGAAGGTCAGGGCATAAAACAGCCAGTAGCGGCGGCGCAGGACCATTTTCTTTTTCTGCGGCACGATGCGACGGTGGGTGGGATCCTGAAAAGCGCACCAGATACCGACCGCGGCCACTGAAAATCCGATCAGGGCAAACATAAGCGGGTATCCGGCCACATAGGAAAGCCCGAGGATAAAAATCCCCACGGCGATGTTTGTGGCTGCCGAAACAGACCGCAGCCGGCCCAGGACCAGTGGCACCTGGGTTGTATTAAAATACTGCAGGGTCAAGGCTGAGTTCAAGGTTTCATAGTAGTGGAAACCGAACGACATCACCAGGGTGGTAAAAACCAGGCCGTAAAAAGAGGGCAGCAGACCGACCAGGCCGACCCCAGCGCCCAACAGGGCCAGGGATAGGGCTGCCAGCCGGTGCTCACGAATCAACAACAGCAGGTAGATGACCAGAAATGCCAGAAAGCCCGGTATTTCCCGCACGCTCTGGATAATGCCCATCTGTTTGCCGTTAATACCGACCACATCAACGGCATAATTGTTCAATAAAATGCGCCAGCCCTGAAATGTGAAAGCACTGGCAATGGTCAGCACCATCAAAAAGATGAACATTCGCCGGCTGTCCCGGGAGTATAGCTCGCTGTGTTTATCGTTTTTGCCGGTTTTCAATCAATCTCTCCGGGTTTGAAGGATACTTCGAATCAGACGATAATAATTATTAAGGTAAAATGAACATCGAACGTCCAACATCGAATTTTGAATGAAAGAAGATGGAGCAACTGCATAATATACCGGAAAAAAGATTGTTCAAGATTAGGCATTGATTCACTGGGAAATAATTTAAGATAGAGGAGTGCAGCGACTTCATTATTCGATGTTCGACGTTGGGCGTTCGATGTTCGATGTTCGATGTTCAATCCGGACAATGTCATTATCGACTGCGGTTGATACTAGCTTGACAGGACCCGTGGTTTTAGCAAAATAACTTAGCGCTAATGGGGTTTATCACCACCCGATTCAATGCTCTTGCGGGTTTGCGGGCGACACCTCTGCATCGAATGCACATTATGCAACGACAGTAATAGGGAAGAACAATATGGCATCTATTTCTGGGACACCATATTCGGATGCCATACCAATTTAATAGCCGTGAGCCGTCCGTTCTTCATTCTGGTCGGGAAATTTCACAGAACCGCTGAACGAAAGCCCCTCTCCCCGGGTAAGATATTTGGCGCTGTGCCGGCCGGCCCTGAACAGTCCGATCAGGACTTGCGTTACAGCCACAGACATCGATTGTCGGCCGCAGGTGAACAGGTCAGCGGCGGCATATCCGGCCTCGGGCCAGGTGTGGATCGAAATGTGCGACTCGGCCAGCAGACCCAGCGCGGTGACACCCTGGGGGGAGAAATGATGGCTGGTTAATTTTAACAAACGGGTCCCGGCCGCTCGGACGGCACGGCAGATCGCATTGCGGATATAATTTTCGTCGTTCAGCAAGGCGTAGGGACAATCGTAGAGTTCGATGATCGCGTGCACACCGAGACCGGTCTGATCAAGCCGTTGTTTTTGATTAGCCATTTTTTTGAAGCTAAAACCGTTCTGAAGATGATTGGTCATAATCTCAATTTCTTGCCCACGTTCAAGCCGGCCTGGAGACGATTACTTTTCCGGCGGCAAGGGCGGCGGTACGGAACCGAACATCTTGGCGGCCTCGGGGATGTCTGCGGCAGCTGCCCAGTTGTCTAGGCCCTGTTTCCAGAGCAAGGTGTCCTTGTTGACCCGTCCATTTTGAATCAGCTGCTGGAGTTGTTCGACTGTCAGCGGACCGACCTGCTTGCCGCCGATCCCGGCATACCACTCTTCCCGGGGCAGCGGCGGCGGTCCGCCGGCCGAAGACGGGTCTGCAGACGACTGCATGGCGCCGGTGACCACGTTGCCCATACCCACGCCGGCCAGCACGCCCATCATATTGCCGCCGCCACCGGGATTTTTGGCCATATCTCCGATCGCGTTGGCGGTCTGAAACCGGGTGAAGGCATTCATGTCCCCCACCAATCCCATCTGGGTCCGCTTGTCGAGCATCTGTTCGACTTCCTCGGGAAGCGATATATTCTCGATTAAAAAGGCGGTCAGTTCGACACCATAATCATCTATTTCACCGGCAAGCACTTCACGGAGCAGATCACCCATTTCGTTGTAATTAGCGGCCAGGTCGAGTACGGGGATGTTGGCTTCCCCCAGGGCATCGGCAAAGCGGCTGACCAGGATATTGCGCAACTGTCCGGTGATCTCTCCGGTCTGGAAGAGGGTATCGGTACCGGCAATCTGTTTCATAAATTGGGCCGGGTCCGATACCCGGATGCAATAGGATCCAAACGCTCTCAGACGGACCGGACCCAGTTCGTCATCCCGCAGCATGATTGGATTTTTGGTGCCCCACTTCAAATCGGTAAACTGGCGCGTGGCAACATAGTAGATATCGCACTTGAAAGGGGCGTTAAAAGCGTATTTCCAGCTTTGAAGGGTCGTCAGCACCGGTATGTTATCCGTGGTCAGCGCATACCGGCCCGGCGGGAAGATGTCCCCGATCTCGCCTTCATGCATGAACACCGCCACCTGGCTTTCGCGGACAATGAGCTGTGCGCCGTTCTTGATTTCATTGTCATAACGGGGGAATTTCCAGATCAGGGTGTCGTTGGTGTCGTCCACCCACTCGATGACATCAATAAATTGGCCTTTGATCTTATCCAGGATACCCATGGGTTACCTCCTTTATGCAGCACCGACGGTATCTGTTTTATCGGTACAATCTGTCACAATCGGCAATCAATTTGCCTACTGGTTATAGCGCTGCCATCCGCGTTTATAGTAAGTATGTAAAACCGGGCGGTCCAGGCGGTTGACCTCGATCCGGTTGCCGCCGCGCATGTCACGCCCGAAACTGAACATGGCCGCCAGGGCCTCCGGGTTTAAAAAGCGGGTGGAAACCGAAGGGGATAGATGCCGCGGTTCCATTTGCCGGCGGGTAGCCATGACAAACCCCCACTCTCCAAAGGAGGGTACATGCAGATGATACGGCTTGAGATACAGCTGCGGCAGCCCGGGATGCGTTGCCCCGGCGGACGCTATGGTCTCGGCAATACACCAGAAGGCATCCGGTGCAAAAAAAGGCGACGTGGCCTGTGTAACCAGCACGCCTTCGGCTGACAGGCGCCGCAGGCACAGCATGTAAAACGAGCGTGAATAGAGCTTTGACAATGTTTCGCTGCTGGGGTCGGGCAGATCGACGATGATAACATCGAAAAACCCCTTGCTATGCCCCAGAAATTTCATGGCGTCCAGGTTGTCAATCCTGACTTTGGGTGACAACAGCGCACTTTGATTCAGCCTGACCAGTTCGGGTCGAACGCGTCCCAGATCCGTTACGGCCGGATCGATATCCACCAGTTGAATGCGCTCCACCTCAGGGTATTTCAATACTTCCCGGGCGGCCATCCCGTCACCGCCGCCCAGGATCAGCACCTGGCGGGCCCGGGGACAGGCTTGCATGGCAGGTATGACCAGGGCTTCATGGTAACGGGCTTCATCGATGGAACTGAACTGCAGGTTGCCGTTCAGGTACAGCCGCATGTCATCGCGCCAGCGGGTCAGAACGATACGCTGGTAGGGTGTGGTGCGGGTAAAAACGATCTCGTCCTGATAGAGTAAGTCTTCCATGAATCCGACCAGGCGGGCCGAGTAAATCAAGGCTGCCAGCAATAAAAGGACGGCGACTGCAAGGCGCACAATGATCCACAGGCGACGGATTTCAAGCAGGGCCAGACCAACACCGGCAATGACCAGATTCATCAGACCGAATACCACCGAAGCCCGACTCAAGCCAATATAGGGCAACACCAGAAAGGGAAACAGAATGGCTCCGGCCAGTGCGCCTAAATAGTCGAGGGCCAGGACCCGACTGAGCGCTTCCGAGACCCCTTCGCTTTGTTTTAAAATTCGCACCAGCAGCGGAATTTCAATCCCGATCAGCACGCCGATAGCGATGCAAATACCGTAGAAGACAACCGTAAAAACAGATCCGGCAAAGGCGCTGACCACAAACATGGCAATCGAACTCATGCCGCCGACCAGGCCGATCCAGATTTCGATTTCAATGAATACCTTCAGCAGATGATGGCGGATGAACTGGGCCAGATAAGCCCCCATTCCCATGGCACACAGGAAAACGCCGATGACAAGCGAAAACTGGGTGACCGCGTCCCCCAGGATATAACTGGAAACCGCGCCGGCCACCAGCTCGTACACCAGACCGCAGGCGGCCACAATGAATACCGACCCGAGCAGCACGAGCGTGGGCGGCGAATATGGGGTTGCTTGAGATTGATGCATGGCGTCAGGTGATGGCGGCGGCAACGATAATGGCCAGCCCGATGATAACGGCACCGATAATAACGGCCAGGGCCGTGTTCTGATCTTCCTCGATCTCTTTGCGCACGGAAAAGGGCGTTATCTTCTCAAACAGAAAATAACCGATTCCGAAAAACATTAAGCCGAGGATGGAATAGATGATGGTCAAAATGAATTGAACCAGGTGTATTTCGAGATTCATTTTTCCTCCGATAACGGATGTTGTCAGCAGCCTGTGCCGTACACCGCTGCGGTGCACTATTGCTTGGAGCTTGCACGACTTATCAAAATCGCTTGATCTGCCATTATTTTTGCATATTCAAAATTTTTATTAATTTTCAGGCAACATTCAGGGATTATTTCCCACCCGAAAGCCCGCCGCCACGGTGGGACCGGTGCCTTGCATAGTAGGGGAAAAATCCGACCCTGCCCGCACGGACACTCTCCTGGCGCAGGCTGAGACCTTTTGGATGTTCGAATGTCTGGGCACCGAAGTTGCGCCAGGTGGCCAATCCGGCAAACGCCGAACTGCCCAGCAGCAAACTGATTATCGCTATTTTAAAAAATTGCATGAATGGTTGCTCCTAAACCGGATCGATCAGCCAGGGTAACATCAACTAGTCGAAGAGTCGGGGAGTTTTTCCATCTACGCTTTATAAAAAGCGGAATGAATGATCGGCAGCGCAAGCGTGCACTGTTTGAATGCATTAGGGAACGTTAAGAAAGAACAGCCCCGTAACACGGTTGTTCACGATTGCGCATAGTTGCCGAGTACCACCAAAACCCTTGTAATGATGTATGATATTCTGTTCTTTCTTTACGAGCCCTTATGTGTGAGTTTGCACGCTGAAGTCGCTGATTATTCATGCAGCGGCTCATCTTCGTAAAACACCCCGAACCCTGAACTAGTCGTCCCCGGTTTTCCATTTGCTGAAAGACCCGATCGAAAGGATCAGGATCAGCAATGCAATAACCGTGGCGCCGATGAAAAAGTGCGGCATCCGGGCCCCGTCGATGACACGCACCTGCACGCCGTGAGCGGTTTCATCGGCCCGGTTCGCATTCCCGCGGGCGCTGACGGCGTGCAGCAGCAATCGATACGTTCCGGGCCGGGGCACCCGGATATAGGTGGACTGATTCTGGCTGCCTTCGGTCCAGCGTTCGCCACCCTCATAACCTTGATAATACGACATGTCCGCATCGTAGACGTGCAAAACGGTTTCCTGGTCGCCGACGATGGCAACATCCACGGCCATCCACTCGTTTTTGAGTCTTGGGGCGGCGCGGGCGACAATCTTGACGATGTTGCTTTCAACCCTGAAAGGTTTGGACAGGACCTCATCATTCAGTTGCGCGGCTGAAAACCGCTGGCTGAATACATCTTTGCCCCGGGTCAGGACAAAGCCGAGTAAAACCCCGTTGATGACCGCCAGCAGCACGGCGGCTGCCATGACCGTCATATAAAACCGGCGTTTGACGGCGGCATCCACAAAGCCCTTTGAGCTGCCGGTTTTGCCCAGTTCCGGACATCCGGTCGCGCGGCGGACAAATTCGATATCAAGGGTGCGCCCGATGCTGAATTCGAGCTCGTTTTCGGTTTTCTGGGCCTGATACTGTTTTCCGGATCCGCTTTTTTCGGAATAGTCGGCGTAGGCAACCCGATCGCCGATCTTTGCAATCCAGGGCAGCGCTCCATCCACGTAGATCAATTCGCAGGTGCCGCTCTCTTCGGCCACCCACTGCAGACCGTCATGAGTGTTGAGGGTCTGGCCCCGATTTTTTGCAAACGGATCCGATTCGGGCATCACGTGGGTTGCATGGGAGAGGGAATAATGATCGTCGTACTCATCCAGCCAGCAGGTGCCTGCCCGCGGATTGTAGAGCAGATATTGGCGCGTCATTTCAGTGAGATCGCCATCTTCGATAAAGGCCATGCGGGCGATGATTTCATATCGATGCCCTTTGCGGCGAAACGAATCGCCCAGCTGCAGCGGAAATTCCTGCCGGTCTGCAGGCCCTTTGCCCAGGACCTTTTGCTCAACTGCTGTGACCGCCAGGTGGCTGCCGCAATAGTCGCACACAACCAATTCGGCATGTTCGTCTTTAACCGACAATCCGGCGCCGCAGCCCGGGCAATGGATGTCTTTGGGCTTGTAAACCGGGCGCTGGTGTCCTTTTTCGAGGCTGTATGCTTTCCTGTCCATCAGGCTTACCAGTCGACCCCCTCGTCATCCAGGCGAATATCCAGGTATTTCAACCACTGCCCCAGATAAACAACCGGTGGCTGGCGGTCATACTCCAGACCGAGACTGTGCGTTCCGTCCTGACTGGAAGCATCTGTAAAGGCGTATGTTTCGCCGGACTGCACGGCAATGGGCAGGTCTCCTTCCATTCCCAGGCATTCGGCCTGGCCGATCTCTTCGACCACAAAGGAAATCCCCCTGACCGTAAAACGCAGTCCGGGCCTAAGTTTGTCAAAGGGCGGCAGCTTCCTGGCGGCAGAGCGCTTTTCGAGCGCAAACTCGTGGTTGTCCTCGGTCAACCAGCCGATGGACCCATCACCGAATTCCAGAAACCACTCGTCCCAGAAGCCGTGACCAAAACTGTAGCGCACGCGGCCCATGACAAAAAAGGACCGATTTTTCAGTTTGCCGGTTGCACCACGGTATAATCGCGAAAACCCTTCCGGTAAAATGGACTGCTTGCCCGCATCCTTGACCTTGTCGGCGTCCCAGTACAGCGCGTTGCTGCAATATTCGCAGGCAATCATTACGATACCGGGATTGTACAGGTCATGGCCGGCGCCGCAGGACGGGCAGGAAATTCTTTTGGGCTGCATGGATCCTCATGGTATGGGAAAAAACATATTACAATTTATTGACAAGTATTATACAGAAATTTCCGGCGCAGCGAAAGTCAAAAAGTTTTCCGGCCCGTCGTCCAATCTGTAAACGGATCGAAGCTGATTTGGGCGGTCCGGCGGTCAAGTACCGGCAAAAAAATATTTGCATCAGAACCGTCCGCCGACGCATAGCAACGCTTGATCCTGTTTTGATAAAGGAATCGGAGGGTCACGACGCGATAGGGGATATGGTCTGTAAGGAGGCCATGATAGTAGGAAATTCGGGGAAGCCGATCCGGTCGATGAAGCAAGGGCGGATTATTGATCCGCCCCATTCGGCGTCAGGCTGGATTGAAAAACAGAATCCAACCCGGTGACAAAAATGGACCATTGGGTGATCAGAAAGCGATGGGTGTATCAAAACAACCTAACAGTGCGGCCAATCAGAAAAGGCAGGACCCCCGCGGATCCTGCCCTGTTGTTTCTTTCACTGTAATTTGTTGCTATGAGAGCTTTCTTCTGAGCCCGGCAGCACCAATCAAACCCACCCCGACCAGCAGCAGGGTGGCCGGTTCCGGAACCGGAGCGCCGCCTGGCTTTCTATCCCAGGGCGGATCCATATTGGTTAGTAAAGCTTTGAAATTGGTGTGTTTTTTTGCACCATCCGTCTCGAAATACCCGAAAAGATACCAGGGATTGTGAGGGGACAGCCCCCCTTCTTTTAGGTCTTCTTCTTTGAGAATGCCCAAAAACAAGTAATCGTTGGTTTCGTCGGGACCCAGATCAAAAGAGTGGAAACTGCCCATTATTTTGCTTTTTTTTATAATCTTGCCTTTTTCATCGAGCATTCCAGCCTCGAACTTGGATTTTTTGATGGATCCGTCCTTTTTAAAATCGACATCGAATTTCCAGTAGTACGGAATACTATATCCCTTTGCATTCAATCCGTCATTAAGTAGGCCTTCGAATTTAATTTCTTTCCCATCATCTTTTATCTTATATTCATGACTTTGAAATTCCATCATAAAATTCTCATCGTGTGAGATGGCCTGGGCTGCAGCGACAAGTCCGAATAAAAATACGACAACAGACAAAACGACTATTGATTTGGTTGGTTTCATTGTGCCACCTCTCGATCATAGGGGTGAAAAATAATGCCAGGCGGACCCGCTCTGACTTGCGATATACCCAATAGGGTATTATCGGCCTAATCCTACAACATCAATTATTGTCGAGCCGGCTGGTCTTGTCGCGGTGTAGACGGTCACAAATAAGAGGAAGTAGATGATAGGAGAACTAGTGTACACAGGATTGTGAAATTGCCTTACACATTTGGTTAACCATTAATATGAAAAAAAGCAACAAGAAAAATACTGTAAAAAAGTGTTGTGTAAATCAATACCATATATTTTTGCAATTTTATCAAATTGTTATATATTTTCATCAAAAATTGAGTAGTACTTTTTTACTTATTCAAGATAGACAAAAAATACCCATGTAAAATCATTGCTGTCCGGTTAACTTTTATTAAAAACACATAAATAATTGTAATAATTATTAATAATAAGAAAATTACCACTTGACGATTCAAAATTTACGACTAAGCGCTAAAAATTAACAG
>Ga0126335_1000623_pt1 | contig 17563 bp, 11 predicted proteins | sample OlaspJWI45metaG_FD_108409 | JGI IMG/M metagenome (GOLD analysis project Ga0126335, IMG submission 108409) | Marine gutless worms symbiont microbial communities from Oahu, Hawaii - Olavius sp. 1 OAHU.JWI-45 metaG | ecosystem: Host-associated > Annelida > Digestive system > Unclassified | place... | reverse complement strand
CCCACCCCCACAACCCCCCAAGGTTTTTTACAGGCCGGATGCCCTTCCTGCCACCCAACCAACAGCGTCAAAGCACTGAAGGCATACATCCTGCTACGCAAGTGGTAGAAAATGCAACAAAGTATACAACTGCAAAAGAAAGGGCAAAAAGAACACATATGTAGCAAATGAGCTGTGATTTCTGCAAAACAAACTTTGACTGACATAAATACGAAGAAACTTACATCTGACAACACTTGTCTTGCCATTGAAGCTCAATCTCTCAAACACAGTCCTCGACTCCTTGCCACCTGCTATGACTCTATATATACCGAGCTTACATGACAGTGCATTGATTGGTTCATTGCACTCAATCTGTCCACTACAAAAACACAACAATCTGTACATCAGAAGGCCACTTCAATCTGAAATAAGGTAATTAACAGGTAAAATGTTAGAAAAGTTAATCAACATCAGACCCGTGATCATCTGCAAGTGTGTAAGCCATCTGGGTATATAACCAGCCAACTAGGTCAAATTAGCTTTCCACCATCTCTGAGATAGTAAAATGATTATCAGCCGCCAGAAGGAGGATATTTCAATCCTAATTAAGTTAATTAACAGGATCATCTGATCGTTTACTAATTGCAAAATTTGTCAAAAAATATCATGCACTAACAATAATATGCTGTTTAGAAGACATAAATAACAGAAAAAAAGCATGAAACCTTGGAAATTCTCCGTCCACTCGGCAAACATATTCCTTCTGCAACTGCCGATGCCGCACTTGTTCCATTATTTCCTTTGCCTTTGCCTCTGTCTTGGTAAATATCACAAGTCCTGAGGTCAACCGATCTAGCCTGTACATACCTACAACAAAATGCTAACTGACTATGGCTGCACAACAAAAATTCTAAGCTCAACTGTGTAAAAAAAATACACTTTGCAGCAGCAGCAGTTGAAAGGAAAAGTGAAATGTAAAATGACAACTAAACAGGAGGTAGACGTAAAGATAAAAATGTGAAAAAATTCTTTCTTAAGCAACCAGACATTTCGTGACCCCAAAACCATAAATGTTCCTATGGGGTAACACCCCTATAGACACAAATTCTTGGTCTAAAGTACCAAAAATATCAAACAACATAAGCACAAGTCACACTGCCATAAAAGAGTACTTACCGCGCAGATTCCGAAAGCCTTTTTCTTTAGCAAGTATGAAGACTAGTGAGTTGAAACGATACCGACCACATGGATGTATTGGTATTGATGACGGCTTATTGACGACAAGCAATTCATCAGTATCAGCAATGATTTCTATTGGCTCAGCAGAGACTGGCAGCTCGTGTCTATCAAATAACACACACATATACATTAATTTGCGAAAAGGTGACACAAATTTATATACATTATAAGAATATCGCGTTACATGACAGCAGCTGCCACAAATAGCTATACATGTAAATATAACCAATTTTGTGACACTTTATTGCAGATTTATTACAGGTGTGCAAATGTTTGCAATAAAACTGCAATATATAAACTTATGTCTTGAACTGTATTATTTACTAAGTACTACTTATCTTACTTACTCACTGTTACTTATTTGGGTGTAACACTAGACCATACACTGTCCTGCATACAACACCTGACAAAACCTGCAGGAAAGCTGAAGAACAGAAACAACCTGCTGATGAAGCTAGCTGGCTCTAGCTGGGGTGCCAATGCTGAGACCCTCCGGATGTCTGCCAGTAACTGCTACTCTGTGCCCAGTTTAGTCACGGTCTCCCGACAGTGGGTTAGTTGAACACCATGCGTCTCATCTCTGGTACTCTATGTTCCATCCCTCTCCCATGGTTACCAGTCCTCGCTAACATTGAACCTCCTGCTCTTCATAGAAAGGCTGCCATAGATAAGCTCGTGGAGAAGATTACAGCTCATGACAATTGGCCAATTCATTCTGATATAACCAACCCTCCACATGCCTGTCTTCCATCCAGGAAGCCTTTGTGGCAGGATCTGATACGTGTGGACATCAGAAGTCAATGGAAAGAAAACTGGAAGTTGGCTGAGGTGGTCAACTTTTCCCTACTGGATGACCCCACAATTCAGCAACCAGGTTTCAATCTTCCATGACAACAATGGTGTCTGCTTAACCGTTTCTGGACTGCACAGGGTCACTGTGGTGCCTGTAAGAAGAAGTGGAGTCAGGCAGCCACTGATCTGTCCTTGTGGTGAAAAGCAAATGATGTCCCACATTGTTGACTCTTGTCCTCTGTCAAAGTTAAATGGTGGCTTGTCGCAACTACACTCTGCCAACAATGAAGCTGTTGCTCAGCTAATCAGCTATGGCTCTTAATGCACGTGCAAGAAGAACAGAAGATGATTTACTAAGTGCCGGTGTTGGGTACCTGCAGAACACTGGCAACCAGGCGAAGAAGATTCACTGGGCGTGTACTGTGCCTCCCGATGTCAAGATCAGCCAGCCTGGTAATAAACTGGACTCCAGAGGGAAGAAGCAGAAAACAGGGCAGACCAAATTGGGCGTGGCAGCTGTGAGTGAGTAAGTAGAGGCTTATCGTCCTTAACACCATTTCAGGGACGACTTTTACAGGCCAGATGACCCAACCAACAGTGTCAAAGCATTGAAGGAAGCCAGCTGGCCGCTGAGATAGGCTTCAATTTCACCAGAACCACTCCACCGTGTTACAATATGAACTGCCTCTAGGCAAAACACAGCATAAGGGTCTCAGTGTGAGAAAAGCCCAATCTGCTGGACCTATGAGCTGCCTAGAACATCACGTGACAAGAGTGATGCACAATACTATAGTAAGATTCCCTCTTTACATTTAGAGAAGATATGCACGAAACGGGTGTCAGTGGCACTAATGATGAAGCTAGAAGTGTTGCCAGCAACCGTGTCCAATGGAGACAACTTGTCGTCAACTGTACCAGTAGGGGTAGGAGGACTTAAGTCAAAGAGATTAGAAATATATTGTAACAAATTGTTTGCTAAACTCAGTATACGAAAAACGCATCAAAATACTCACCTATGAACACGATTCTCTATTAAGTCACCATTTTTCAGAACGTAGTCAACAGGTATAGCACTGCCATTAACAGTCATAGTTTGAGACTCCACTACCTTTTTCTACAATACACAATAAAAAGATTACTTCTCGCCTAAATGTTCAGCAATTGCACAACTACAAAATGCCAAATACACTTCAAGGTCCGACTATTTTTGGCATAACAAACCGATAAACATCTATTTTGCAATCTTTAACTGCACTGTTCTGAGATGATTAACATATTATCTTTTCTGTCCGTGTTTCTGTAAGTTTGTTCACTTATTAACTCGGGAACAGCTGGGACTATTGCTTTCAAATCTTCAGGAGTCGTGGGCAGGGGTCACAAAATTGGATTTTGTATTTCTTGTGGCACCGCCCCAACCTATAGCCTTGGGCAGCATTAACTATAAGTGGGCCTCACCGCTGGCGGTGTGATACACTGTGGTGTGGGCAGGCAGCCTTTGACCGCACAGCAGGACAGCATGAGCACTGGGAGGACAAGAGATGGGGCTGGGCTTAAAACCACAGGTATTGTGATGATAGGCTCCTCGCCTTCCCTTGCTTACTGTACTATTTTTATTGTAATGTTCACTGAGGTCGTTGATTTACATATTTTCATATGTATTTGTACCAGTCAGTGTCTGTACCTGTGTATGCATAGGCTGCACGCTGCAGCTGCATGCCATAGCCTGCTATGCTGCCGCCAACGCGACGACCCAGCGTCTGGCGCGTTTACCTGTTTTCACCTGTTTGCTACTGTAGGATGAGAAGTCACGTAACCACCGCCGTGTTCAAACTGCGGACGTGATTTCGTGATAGTTTTCACGTCAGACGTTGTTGAATAAAGATCGACAGTGCTGTGAATATTGGAGAAACGCCAATATCGGAGTTCATGCAGTGTGTGATATGACTGACGATAATCACTGACTCGATCCGCTGTGCTGTTCGCCACACTGTGACACTGCAGAGAGCTGTCCAATGAACAATATGCTCACCACACTCCAGTTTCTAGTTTCAGTGGAGGCGAAGTTGTCCATAGAACCAGGCCGCAGATGGGCCCATAGTCCATCCCCCAGTAAAGCCCCTGGTATTTCTTACCAGGGTTCTATGAAAACCTCCGTGAGGATGTAAAAAACCTCAGGAGTTCTCTAATGTTATATGGTGCTTGTTTCTGTTTCCTCAGGCGCTCCGTTGGGCGCCAGAGGGTTTCTTCTTTCTTTGAACCATGACTGGTTCGCCTGTCAGCTGCAAAGAGCTGAGTTCTTGCGGAAGGGTTCCCATGAGAGGCCCCTCTTTCGAATGTTCCCTCTTTCACTCCAGTCCATCATCAGTAATCAGATGAGGCCACAGAGGTTGAGGGGTGCCTTGTTTAGTCGTCTGTTACGACATCCGGCCAGGAGATGGAGTGGGTCTATTCTAAGCCCCGGAACCCACACGGGGTTGCTCACCACACTCAATTCGAGTTCTGATTGCTACAACGACTGACAGCGGCCATAACCGACCATCCGCTGCCCGTCCTACGACGCCTGCAGTCCATTCTGTCAGTGTCGTCTACTATGCAGTTGTTTCAATGCGTCTGCTGCTCAGTGCTTGCTGCCTGCTAGCTACATCGTTTTGGTGACATTCTCGGTTTTATACTGTGTTACAGACTCCTTTTTCCCTATTGTACCTCTTAGTATTTCCCTAGACACTGTATTGAGCCATAATTACCATATTACACCTGTTATTAAAGTTACATTCTGGTTTCAAAGCTGTCCATTGATAATCTCAAAATTTCCACACAGGCTAACAGCTGAGTAGACCACAAAGGGAGATGGTGACCCATAACAGTATGCAAAATGCACCAGTTAATATTATTTACATACTTTCGATCAATTATCAAGATAATAACAACGATTATGATGATAATAACCGGACACTTACTACATATTCCAAAGAATTATTCTGAAATTCTTTCACAAATACACTGACAAGTGGCAGTCCAAACCATCGTTCCTTGGCATATGTATTGAATTTAAAATAATATGGATACACTTTCCTCAGACCTGCAACAAATTCAGCAAACACATGTAACTGACATGAAATATTGTAAAACTATCAACAATCATTCAGTGTAGCAAACTAAATCAGGTTCATATAACATGACCCTACATAACTTTAAGACAGATATATTACCATCCTGAAAGTAGTAATCAGATTCAGAAAGAATTTCTTTTGCAATAACATCAGGCTTCTGTTGCAGATCAGTATTAGAATCAGTTTTACATTTCTTCTGTTGCCTCCCTTTCTTCAACTCAGAGCGTCTCAGCTAAACAAAACAAAGCAGCATAAATAAACATTTGCTATTAACTACTTCACAGTCCCAATAAATTTGTGTTTTCATTTCTGTTGCATTCTTTACTAACAGTTGCTTGTGTTAAAAAAAGTAGCATTTATAAAGGAATACCGTGTATAACATATGTTTACTGCAATATTTATTGGACATGTGGTGCACATCAAAAGCCAGCCCAGGATAAGCCTGTAACCACCATGTGTACATATAAACTAGCAAGCAGCTCACATGATGCAACTGATATGTTACTCATGCCACACAGTTAAACTACACAGGCAGAGAGGTTCAATTCAGACATTGCAAACACACAGATCCTCTGGTGTTCGACCATTCGTCGGCAGAACCATCTGCCATCTGCTGCTGTTCATGTCGGAGAGAACTATGTGCTGCCCTCAACAACTGTTCGTGACCTTGGAGTTCTCATCGACAGCGATGTCGCTATGCGGTCCCATGTGTCGCGTACGGTGTCCGGATGTTTTGCTGTGTTACGACAGCTCCACAGCATCAGACGCTCAGTGTCCGATGCTGTGTTCCATTCGCTGGTCATGTCGCTGGTTATGCCACGTCTCGACTACTGCAACACATCACTCGCAGGACTTCCTGCGTCTCAGCTCAGTCGACTTCAGTCGGTTCTCAATGCCGCCGCCAGACTGATGCATCGATCTTCTCGGTATGAGCATGTCACACCAATACTGCGAGACCTACACTGGCTGTGGTCTCCGAAACGCATTGATTCAAGTTAGCTGTGCTCACCTACTGATGCCTGCACGGCCTGGCGCCACGGTATCTTTCCGACTACATCCAGAACGTCACAGTTTCCAACCGTCGCCGTCTCCGATTGTCGTCATCCTCACAGCTAGTGATCCGACGTACACGGCTGTCCACTGTTGGTGATCGTGCATTTCCGGTTGCCGCTTCTGGAACGGTCTGCCGCCCCACGTCACTTCAGTTTCAACGCTGTCTGTTTTTCGAAACCGCCTCAAAACTTATCTCTTTTCCGGATCATTTCCTTCCTGTTTTTGGTTTCTAGTTCTCCACACCGTGTATAGTAGTGGTTTAGCAGTATTTGTACTTTAGGCCATTCAAACTATCTCTAATGTAATGTAATGTAACCGTACCCGTTTAAGAGCACGCTTTGACAATTGTAGTTGGTCACCAGAAGCATCTGCAGCAGCATTGATCGAATTTTCGTGCATTTGTGACGAATCAAAACTGGCGCCACATGATCCTTCTGAAGGGTGTTCCTGTTGTTCAGGATCTGCAGAACTGTCATCAATTTCTAGTTCTGAAGTTTGCGTCTTGTTACAACTTCCAAGATTAGCGGACATGCTGACAGTTTTAAAGTCGCGTTTTCCAATACGATACACAACAGGACACAATATTCTACTAAAAAATCTATAAATCATCACTTAAATTGTAACCCCAAAGCCATTTCATGTAAATAAAGTTGCAAACATCACAAAAAATTTGCAAAAATCACGTCACAAAACATAACTAAATAAACAACCAGACAACAAAGAACATTAATTAATGTATTCGTTGTTTACTATGGTAGAGATGGGTCTTTGTCAAAATCCATCCGATATCGATACAATATTTTGCTAGTCATGATACGAATGATGCAATATCTAATTCCAGTTTTGGGGGAAAAAGTATTGTTAATCGGCGTCCATCTAATATTACAGATTTAATCACAAGCTACTGCCAGAAACACTCTGTAAACTTTGTATTGCAACAGAGGACACTTAAGTCAACCAAATCCGCCAGCACTTGAGACATCACTCGAGGCTGAGGAAACCGCTGTATTTATCCGAGAAAACCCAGAGCTATATTTATCAAATTTTTGAAGGAGAGTCAAAATTCTAAATGCGTACAGCAATAGGATGGAATGGTATTCGATATCCACCAAGTGACCAAATTAATTATGAGGGAACTAAAATGGATCCTTTGAGACATTTTCCCTATCATCTAAGGGGTCGACAATTTCCGGTAGGAGGGTGGAACCCCCATAAATTCAGACCTGCCTACTCCTCCTCTATTCAACACACCTCCTATGTTGACTTTTGCCACCAAGGTGCAACATACATTACTCGTTTCGGTAGCAGACATGAATTTCATCTTCCTGATTGCACTTTTAACTCAAAAGACAACTTCTTAATGACGTACAGCTGTAGTAGTCAACATTAACTTTCACCATAGTTTTTATCATTTTTATTGCCATTATGCAATTATTCTTTGTCCACCATGCAACTGTTTTTGTATGGTTTCAGTCTGACAACCTAATAATACAATATTGATTGACTTGATAGTACACTTGGTTTCAATTGTGAGCTAGGTAGGTATTCATATAACAATTAGATGGCTATTGATACTACTGTGCAGCTAAAAGTCAAAAGTTTAAAAGTCAATTCTATCCAATTTATAAACGTGACTGAAGCATGAGTGCAGCAAGAAACAGGAGAGTGAGCAAATGGGTGAGCTTTAAATATTAGAAGTGATCTTCAGTGAATGGGTGGTAATTTTATAGTGTGAGTACAATAAGCCATTAAAAATCAACAGACGGTTGTTAAACAGTTTCAAATAAAGCAGACAAACACATGTTGCCGATCTCAGAAAATATGTTTACTTATGAGCTCTAAGCCTATGCTCATTTTTTATGTTTCTAAAGATAAAACACCTGCCAAAGTTTTCCCCAAACCATGTCCGAGCTGAAACAGAACAATATAGACACAGTTCAGTTTCGTCCATCAGCAAACTATTCTCATCAAACCCACATGTCAGTTTGTCTCTAAAATGAGCATTTTATGACTGATCGTTGTCTGCAGAATTACTTGGCTCTTTGGTAGCAGGTGAAGCAGACTTGGACCTGAAACACCAATGCCAAATGCCAGATGCACATCAATAAACCACTCAAAATTTCAGAAACAACAGAAAACGTAGCAAATATACTTCACTGCAATAACTGTAAAGATGATAAACAACTTCCAACACAAAAGCATAAGCTGACAACCAAAAAGCAAGCTAGTTTCTAACATAGTTACAACATTCATCAGTAATGAGAAACCAGGAGCAAAGCAACTATTACCTTTTGCGATCACTGCGACGTTTGTGAGAGCGAGAATGCGAGCGACTTTCAGAGCGTGATGCTGACTTCCTAAAGTCAAACAATAATGCCAACGTAAAATAAATTTAAACAATAGTTTTGAAATGTGATTCTAAACAATCAAGAAGCTCTGAGAGTGTACATGCAGTAAGATTTGACCACACAAAAATGTTCTGTCTGGCAGTCTGCTGCTACTTTTTATGGCATTAAATGTGTATATTAAATGTCTATGATCTGCTTGTATAAAATGCACACAAAACATTTCAGCCTTAGTAACGGCTAAAACTATGCCAACCACATAATAGCTTTTATATTAATATGCATGGCAACCTGCAGTTACTCCACGAGGTGAAAGATAACACATACAACTGGCCGGAAGCACAATATTAAAACAAAAAGGAAACGATGATCAAGCAATAAGTAAGCTCATGCAGCATGATTGCAAGGCAGGCAGTAGGCAGGTAGTACTCGACAGGAGTGAAGGGGCCAAAGCCGATTCCAGTCTATGAGTAGTCAGCTTACATGTTATAAGCTTGGCAGTGGACCACCATTACTTTACACCAGCGTTCACAAGTACCTTCTAAGCTGCAGATCACAACATACCAAGTTTCACTAGTTGATAACAAAAACATAAAATCACAAGACCATAGTCCATACAGGACAGAAGGCACTAACTACTAACAGAGCACTGTGCAAAACAAATAGTTCAATTCTAAACAACATACCTGCTGCCACTCTGACTTCTGCTTCGACTTCTTCGTCTGCACAATCAGAGAATACATCAGAGAAGTTGAGAACACATTATACTGTTATAATGCTGTCCTGAAGATAACATGAAAATTAACTCAAAGACAGAAAATTCTCCTAATATCAAATCAAAAATCAGTTCCCTGCATTAAAAACAGGCATAATCTATAAAGATGACAATGAAACAAATTAGCAGATAAAATTAAGGATATATGGAATACAGTACACAAAACTAGATTTTCTAACTTAAACACACACTTACCTCGGACTGCTACTTCTTGACCGATACCTACAAAACAAAAAATCACATTAAAAACTTTAAAAAATTATTTTTAAAGCATTAAATTTATAAATTTAAAAACGTTAAAGACAAAAAGTGTCAAATAACACATGGCTAACTCTATATCAGTCTGCAATACTACAGTATTCCACCAAATATCATCAGTACTACTGTTACATCAACTAAAAGGTAGGCACATCTTCATAATGCAGCAACATATGACTGTCAGTTACAGCTGACGATAACATCAAGTTGTCAGCCAAATGTTCCAGAAATTATTCCACTAGAAGCAATGATCAATATTGACCCAGCTCTGCTTAGTTAACAGGAAACAGTCCAACAGTCAACATTCCAAAAGATTTTTGCACACTACATACATGAAATTTAATTAATATAGAAAGGCAGGTAACAAACGTAAAGTGCGACAGAAAGTTACTGACCTCCGACGGCTGCTAGAACGACGTCTTGGTTTGCGATCATATCTGTCATCATAGTCAAAACGACGTTCCCTGCCTCGCATCTGGTTGGGAGCTACAAACAACCAGAAGTAGTCAACAGTTACTATTACATCTATCATAACGACATATAGAACTACTGCTTGCTGCTAAACTCTTACAGATGTCACCAACATCATCAACATGCAGCAAAACAATGACCAAATACTACCACTGTATCAGTTTCACTTACAACAAAATACATAAAAGTTACAGAATTCAGCACTTACTTACGCAAAACATCCACTTGTGATAAATCAAAACAAATTATAAAAGTTAACTTCCACCTTAATTAATAAAAATAATTGAGTAATCCCACTCCTATAGAAAGTATCTTTTTGTAATTTGTCACAGCAAAAGATACACAGTGCTAGAGAAAGTAGAACGCAATATAACAATTACGAAAACTAATTAACAAAGTTGGCTCACAATTTTACACTGAGATTAACTTACTTTTCCTATCTCCACGAGCAAACTCAACTTCTATTTCTCGACCATGGAGCCGGGTGCGATCCAAGTTGTACATAGCATCCTCGGCATCTCTGGTATCGTCAAACGTGACCAGCTGTAGTGTTAAGGTTTTGCAAACCACAGTTGCAGACTAAACAAAATTTCTCGATACACTAAGCTATATCAGTTATGAAAATTTGACGGTGAAAATAAAAACTGCAACCAAACACCATATGTCAATGCAAAAAGAGAATCAGCAGCATACAAATGATGTAATAGCCAGAAAATTTGCACATTAAAAAAGTAACTTTTTTTATTCTTTTTACAAGTTGAAAGGTCAAACCAACACGGAAAAGTAAATGATATACAGACTAGGTATGGTTCCTTCAATTTCTGTATCACTTCTGTCGCTATTAAATGCAAACTTGCTATCATGGCACATAAAATTTACCACTCGAATGCCTATCTTGCTTGTAATCTTGGTCCCCATGCTAGCTTGAACAGTCTTGACTCTTGCTTGAAAGTTGTGCGTACTTGCTGCAATCCTGACTCATTTTAGATGTCTTGCTACTTGGGTGCAGGACTTGCCTAATCTTGCAAGGAGAATCTTGCATTACTTGCTTGCACAGACTAGTGAACTTGTGGTGAGACTTGCAGTCTACCAACACAATAACAATGCTACATAAACAACCACAACGTTAAAACTGTTAAGAATTAAATGACTCTATAAAATGTAAAAATAAAGTCCTTCTCAAGCCACAGGGGCCCACTGGGTGCTGCTGCTCTACGTTTCCATAGCCTTTAGCCAGACACCACTTACACTGCAAGACCACGGACATGGCACTAGTGCATAGCATGGTATGTCTGTTTACTTCCCGGTCAAAGCTGGTAGTCATTTACCAACTCTTGAGAGATGGAAGGCTAAGGTGACCTACTTGGCTGGTGCCACATGGAGATGGTTTACCCACTTGAAGACTGTCACTCATCCAAGAACTAAATGGGCCTGGTATCAGTTAACTTCACTGACTAAACCAGCATCGTTAACTGCTGTACTGTTAACGATGTCAACCAATGAGTAAAGTGTACATGAAAACTCTATATTGCCTCTATTAGCACCATAAACCTGAGCTTCTGAGCCCTCTTAAGCAGATCACTTACCTACCTAATAGCAAAATATTCATAATTTATTTCAGCAAAGATTTTCCAGCTTGCCAAAACTGACCAATTTCAGCAGCAATAATTCAGTCAACTGCACTACAATTTGACAGAAAACTTTCCAAATATTTCCCAATAACAAATGCAGTAACATATAAAAAAACTCAGTATCACAGCTTGCCACAGCGACAGTTAAGGATATTGCACATATGCAAAGCCACGACATCGCCTGGTGTAATAGTCGAGTGGAATATAGACGTCACTAACTTGTCCATATTTTGAAAACATTCTCTTAAGCTCCTCTGCTCTATCAGCACAAAATTACCCACAAATTTTATACTAAAAAGCAATGACACTGAATAAGCTTACATGTAATGTACTAATGCTAAACATCTGCAAACGACTTATGCTGTAAAAGCAACATGAGGTCAAAGTAATTTGGCAAAGGCTGCACGACTGCACCACACAGTTGAGCCGCATGACAGACAGACCGACAGATTCATGGACAGACACCGGAGAACATCGGTAACAATAGTCTGCATCTCATGCATTCGATGCAGCCTAAAAACATGCAATAAAGCAACAGCACCACAGGTTCTTATCACAAGCAGTGCAGTACTGCTGCACTGTTGTAATGGCCATTCAAAAATCCATAGGAAAATGGGAATTTCGACCCCATGTAGTATCACAACCACTCAAAATGTCATACCAAAATTTGGCACACACAATTACGTCTGGGACATCACCCACACGCAAATTTTGGGGCAGATCGGCTTGGCAAAGGTTCTCCCCATATACATGTACGTGAAATATAACACTTTTGTGACTTTCTTGACTGTCCTTGTTTTTTTCTCGATCCTCTCCACATATCAAACTGTGGCACTTGTGTACACACTTCATGTCTCAAACAACGTTGGGCAAGAAGGTGCCTGCTTGGGGTTAGAAAGAAGGGTGATGCCATTTGGGGGAAATATGCCCAAAAAATGGGCGTGAATAGACAATTTCAAGCCAAATTGGCAATATCATAAAATTTGCAATATCTCAGTCGCATTAAAGCCGATCATGACGTCATTTTGTGCACATATTGAGAGCTAGGGGCCCTAACTGAAAATATGCAAATTACGTCAAATGGGGCCAAGGAGCGGGGTCACGTGACACGTGACTTACTTTTAAATGTTGGGATTCCCCTTGTTTTCAGAAACCAGAAGTAGTTATATCTCAGCCATAGATTGACCGATCACTTCGACATTTGACAAACACAAAGATTTCAACCTTTATTAACGAGTTCTGTCACCAAATATAAAAGCCTTTTTGCTTTTCCATTAAATTTTGACCTTCCTGTCCGAGTGAGTAGCATCTACTTCTAACAAAATCATGTACTAATGCGAGCACATAGATAAATATGGTAGAAAACTACAAATATTAATGGACAAAAACTGTTTTTTTTATAATAACTGTGTAATGGCCACTGTTAAATGACACACCTAACACAGCAAAAAGATTAATTTCATCACCTCAAGGACATAAAAAAGAACTATGTATTATGTCCATGGCAAGTGAGGTGTAGATTAATTGGCCTCTACCTCAGTAACAAAGGTGAAATTAAAGGTGCAGCAGTGCAGCATAGAAGCACAGTCATTTACCAAGAAACTGTAGAGAAGTATTACCTTCCACAGCTTCATTGCTTGATGGCATGTTTAGGTCTGGTACAAAACTATACTGCTCAGATACAGAGACACAACTGTGTCAATTAATGGCTTAACAGTCCTCACATGACAATGAGATGGCTACAAGTAGTAGAACTTGTAACCTTTTCATTGCAAGTCCAAATCAAAATTTAATTCAAAAACAAGCTATTCCTAGCACAGCTTCAGCCAGCCAGCCATGCATGCACTTGGCACTTGATATTGGAATGAACTAGCCAACTGTCATGTGCTATAATCTTCTGCACGAGCTTATCTGTGGCAGCCTTTCTATGGAGAGCAGGACTGCATGAGGTTCAATGTTGGCAAGGACTGGTAACCATGGAAGAGGAGTGGAACATCGAGTACCAACCTAGTGTGGGAAGATCGTGACTAAACTGGAATGTAATCTTGCATGATACAATACTCTGCCACATGGTAGCAAAGAGCCATTGCAGATGTCCAGAGGGTCTGAGCGTTGGCACCCCAGCCAGCCAGCTAGCTTCATCAGCAGATTGTTTCATGTTTCTCTGGTCAGCTTTCCTGCAGTTTTTCTCAGGTGTTCTCTGAAGGACAGTGTGTGGTCTAGCATTACACCCAGACAACAGGATAGCAATCATGTCTAAGGCACTGTCCATCTAGAGACACAGACAGATCGTGGCTCGCACTGGTGTTGTGTAGGTGATACACACTTAAATCTGTCTTGGCAGGACTTTGCTTGAGACACCACTGTCGACAGTAGTGAGACATGCATGCCAGATCTGAGGACAACCTGCACTCCAGTTCACTGAAGAACCGGCTCTGGGTAGCGAGATATGTCATCCGTGTAAATAAATTTTCTATCACACGTGACTGGGAGATCATTCGTGTACAAGTTGAACAGGACTGGGGCTAGTATGACCTTATAGGAGGCCATTTCGTTGGGAGCTCCAGGAGCTGGTGTCACTGCCCATGTGCACCCTGAAGTGTGGATCTCGTAGCAGTAATTCAACCAGTCAAGTGAACCAGAAAGGCACGCATTTACTCAGTTTGTATGTGCATTGAACTACAGCTAGAAACCAAGTTTCAAGTTTCACCTTTCGAGGGCTTTGCAGTTTGGAAGCAATTACATTGACAAAATAGCAAATGTTATCACCCATCCAATAATCCAATTAGCTGAGTTTAACTGCCTTGAAACCTCAGCTACTCTGAAGAACAGCAGTTAATCTAGAGCTATAATTCAAGCTATATTTAATTATTTAAACATATTAAATCTCATTAAACTTCACATTTAACATTTTATGCCTCTTCCTTATACATGCAGATGCGATGCTAAGGTGTTAACAAATTTTCCAAACTGTTGGACTGCAATACCTTTTAAATGTGTTATACCATATATGTCAATTTTGTGGACTTTAAGAAGGCATCTGACAACATACATCGGGACACATTATGGAAAATTCTACAGCTCTATGGCATACCACAGAAATATACTGATATATTTCAGGCACTGTATGGCCACACCAGATGCTGCATCAGAATCAATAGAGTCACAGACATGTTTGACATCCTCACTGGTGCATGACAAGGATGTATACTGTCCCCTTTCTTTTTTCTTATTGTCATTGACTTCTTAATGAGGAAAACAGTTGACAGACGAGATTATAGCACAATGATAGGCATATATTTTTTGACTAGGGCCAAAAAATTGGGGGGGGGGCGACGGGCAAGGGCCACAAAAAATGTGCCATATGAAATTGAAACTAATCTACAGAACGACACCAATATGTGATTGTAAAAGATATAGTGACAATTTGGTATAGTAAACAAAGTATAGTTAAGAAAGTAATTCAGTACACAAGTGCATCTAACTTACTGTAGACTGTGTACAGTCACAATAGTTACGATTTAATCGGCAGTATAACACTGTATTAAATGTTGTCGTAATGCGGAGAGTAGCTGTTGATACTTGTACGTAGCTGACAAAGTGTACTTTCATACTGTCACACTCACAAAATCGTAGTTGATCTGCTTCACTGCCTACGCTGTACAGCGCTAATTGCACTGCAGCTAAAGATAATAAGTAAGCAAAGTCTACATATGCTCGATGTCGATGATCAACTGTAAAAATTTAATTTCCTAAAACTTAAATTTGAAATTTTCAAGTGTCTCAGGACTTTAGAAAGGGCTGCGCATCGAATATCCTTTCCTGCTGTCGGCGGGCCACACAAAAAGAATCCAACGGCTGCATGTGGCGTGCGGGCCGCACTTTGCCAATCCCTGTTATAGCATCACATAGGGAACAGCAAAGCCAGCAGATTAGGACTTTGCCAATGATATAGCACTTATCAGTGGCTCACCAACAGCATTACAAAACATGACAACTGAGTTACTGGGCAATATAACTAAAGTTGGACTACGAATCAGTGCAGAAAAAACCAATGTAATGGCAGTTGGAAATACACAAGCTCCATCTCTGAGTGTTGAGCAGAAAGACATAGAGTTCGTGGAGTACTTCCAATAACTTTCGTAGCAACATATCAAGAGACAGTGACGCATATTATGACATATAGACACGGATACGGGAAAGCTTCTTCGGTGCACAGACGTCTTCGCTCAGTGTGGGGGTCAAAAAATATCAGTAAAAACACAAACACAAAGATGCATTAACTGTCACCCCGTCTGCTATCTATGCCAGCAAAACGTGGAGCACAACTGACAAGACAAACAGGATGCTCAATGTGTTCAACAGAAGATGTCTGCATTACATAATGGGAGTGTCATGGAAGGACCATATGTCAAATGAAGAACTTCTACTAAGTGGACTGTAAGTGGACTTGCAGGACACTGTGGCAGCCAGGCGAAGAAGATTCATCGGGCATGTACTGCACCTCCTAATGTTAAAGACTAAACAGCCTGGTAATAGACTGGACTCCAGAGGGAGGAAGAAGAAGATGGAGCAGGCCAAAGTGGACGTGACAGAATAAATTTAGAGAATATATGCAAGAAATGGGTGTCAGCGGCAATAGAAATGAAAAAGGCAGATTTTTTCACTTAATTTCCATCTGTGTGGATGGAAAGTAACAACGAACTAACACAGTCGAACAGCTCTCCTTATAGGCCTACCTATTACCTGTTATAACTACTCAATTAGCAGATCATAATGCATTCTTAATAACTGTCTATAATCACTTGTCTGCATTGCCATGGAACTGGGAGAAAAAGCAGTGCATGCAGGTAGGCCTAGACACAGGATCGTGGTACAGTCACATGCTCCCTGCCACTGCTGTGCTCCAATCATCACCTACATGGTAATACTGGCGACATAGTGTTGTTTGCATCATCTACATCATTTATCAGCACCATGTAGAATGCGAAGCCAGAAACAACAGGCATCAAAATATACAGTAGCCATTACAGCAATATTTGTTACGCTGTATCTATTCTCACGACCATTGTGTGTGCCAGCATCTGTAGACTATTCTCACACTGACCAATCAGACACAAGATAACAAGTCATGTGGCCTGACGGAAGCTGTTATTGGCCAAGACACGCCAAAATGGCGTAACTAGCAGCTTCTAAACACGTTTTACGCACATGGCCCATAAAAACACTCAATATAGTGCAAATGGTATTAATAATGACATAGACGTAGAGAAATTATGGGCTCATGCTGATGCCTCTATGTCCATCTCTTCAATAACTCCTACTCTAAAAATTATCAAATGCAATTACCAACTAAACCTCACTTCAGTTTCCGGTTCCTTCAATTTCAGCTTGCAAATTATATACAATATCCTGATTCTGCCAAAATTTATCTAATCAAGACTTAAAACAGTTAACAGAATCAGCCAACACAACTTTAGGCAAACTATTCCAGATATTAACAACCCGGTTAGTAAAGCTATATTTATGCAAATCATATCTAGGTCTAAATTTCTTTAACCTGAGTTCATTGCCTCTTGTTACTGATATGTCATCTCTTTCCAGTCTTGGTGCTACTGCTCTCTCGTATTTTCCAGTAATTATTTTGTACACCTCTATCATGTCGCCACGTATTTGCCTATAGTGTAATGTTGGAAGCTTATAAGCTTATAATGCAACTAAATACAATGTTAATGTTAATCAGGGTATTATGCAGTTAATAAATAATTTTTGACTATTTTAAAGGCAGGGATAGAATTCAGTATCTTAACGCTATCTGGTAGATTGTTCCATAGTCTAGAACCTTTAAATTTAACTAAACGTTTGCCGAAATCAGTGTGTGGGTTATCTAAATGTAAGCTGTATTTT
>Ga0126335_1000622_pt1 | contig 17568 bp, 13 predicted proteins | sample OlaspJWI45metaG_FD_108409 | JGI IMG/M metagenome (GOLD analysis project Ga0126335, IMG submission 108409) | Marine gutless worms symbiont microbial communities from Oahu, Hawaii - Olavius sp. 1 OAHU.JWI-45 metaG | ecosystem: Host-associated > Annelida > Digestive system > Unclassified | place... | reverse complement strand
GGCCGCTGCAGCGGCCCATCCGATTGGTGCTGATGCAACCTGCTCATCTGCCCGTGTCAGTCATCATCGTCATCATCATCATCGTCATCGTCGTCGTCATTGCCTCCACCGTCGTCATCGTCATCGCTGCCGCCTCCGTCATCGTCGTCGTCGCTGCCGCCGCCGCTGTCAAAACGAACCACGCGCAGGTCATAGTCGCCCGTGTAGCTGCCGGAGGGGGCATTGGAGGGCAGGCCAATGTCGGCTCCCAGTTGAAAGCTGCCATGGCCGTTATAGTCAAGTTGTAAAGTATCCTCACCAACGGCGTTGCGCGCGATGTAAATACTGAAATTGCTCAGGCTGGCCTGCCCCCCGTTCGAGCCGGACATGCTGCCGCTCGGCGGCAGAATAATCTGAACGATGGCGAATTCGTCGCCACGGACAAGGAATCTCGCCGGGCGGCCATCGTCGAGGATGGATGCAGCGCCCGATATGACGCTGATGTCACCATTGCTCGGCGACAGCCGCAATTCACTCGGCCCATCGGGAGAGCCGGCGACTGTGCCGACGGACATCTCGACCACCTGACGTCCGCAAACCCGCTGGCTGCCATTGCCCTTGCATGTCCAGTGGGCGCTGGCCGTCGTCGACAGCAGCCAGGCAACAACTGATAACAGCAGAACGGTCCCGCGGCGTACGCCAGCAATGCCGATGACTGCGCGAGGATCGGACCTGAGCGGCTGTGCTCGCGCAAGGTTAACGTCCACGCGCAAACCGCCGCCTGCAACACGTTGGGTGCAGGCGGCGGCTGCATTGACGATCATCGCGATTGGCTGGCCGCCGGCGCAGGCCGTCGTCGTGACCTGCGCCTGGCTGTGGCCGGGAACCGGCAGCGATTAGTTGTAGTCGACCGTGACGGCGTAGGTGCCGGTGTAGCTGCCTGCGGCGGCCGTGGACGGCACGTTCAGCGTCGCACCGACACTGACCGTCGTCCCGCCGGACGCGATCGAACCCGTGCCTGACGGGTCGCTCAGGAAGGTGTCAACGGTCAGCGAGTTGCCGCCCGAGTTCAAGGTCGCCGACGTCGGCAGGGTGATCGAGAAGCTCGAGCCGTCCTCGCCGCCAATGGAGAAGGTGCCGGCCGTGCAAGCGCCGACCTGGGTCAGACCGCTCGACGATACGGCGCCTGCGGTGGAGCAGGTGACGGTGCCGGTGCCGGTCGCCGGGGCTGCCACCTGACCGAACGTCAGGTTGGCGCCGGCCGTGATGGTGATCGGGTCGAGAACCTGCACGCTCGACGTGCCGGCGCCGGTCGCCTGTCCCAACGCCTGCGGCATGAAACCGATGATGAGTGCCGCCGCGGCGGCCGAGCCAAGAATTTTCGTCTTCATCGCGCGAGACCCTCCTTGCGCTGCATGCTGAATAATGCCCTGCCCGTTCTCGGGCGGTCGGCATTGCTAATCACTGTTCTGGCGATTTCAGCGTTGGTTCCCCTGCCAAGCCGCCAAGCTGCATGGACCGTTTCTCACAACACAAGGCGTGCCGACGTCATGTCGGCAGCGACCTCCGGTACGCGTGAGAAACGAGATTTTACAATGGTGCGGACCGCACCAGCCCCACTATCGGTATCCAGAAACCCAGGACACCACAACTTCCCCTGGTGACCACTCTGCGGTGGACAACTCCATACTCGTACAGGAACGGCGACACTATTTCAAGATGGTTTCGCTCCTCTTAACGACGATTCCGCGGGCAGATTGTCGCAGGCTCAGTTGTAGTCGACGCTGACGTGGTAGACGGCGGAATAGTGCCCTGGCGGGGTATCGCCCTTGACCCGGAGCCGGGCGCCGATGCGTAGCAAGCGGCTGCCGTTCCGGCCGATCATGCCAGTGTGCTTCGGCCGGCTTTTGAACCTATCGACGCTGACGTAGCCACCGCCCGGCGCTCCGGGAGCGTCGAGTTCGATGGCGCTTTGCGGCAGGGAGATGCTGAAAGCGAAGTAGGGTTCGCCCGTCACCCGAAAACTCCCCGCCTCGCAACCGCCGACCTGCGTCAGTCCCGAAACCCTGACCACCTGGCTGCCCGGCGTGCAGGAGAGCCGGCCCCTGGCTGCGTCAGGGATCACCTTGCCGAAGTCCAGATTCGAGCGGAGGCTGATGGATATCGGCGCGACCACGTCCATACTGACGCTGCCGGTCAGGTCCACCGCGGCGCCGACGGCAGGCAGCGCCAGCACTGCTGCGGCGATAGCAACTGGACGGAATCCTGGCATCCGTATCCCCATGGCGCACGCCACCCACGTCCCGCAGCGCCGCGACCGTATCTAGTCCCCACATCGCTTTTAAAGGCGGACACGGCGACTGACAAGCGGCCGGGTGGGCGGCTCGATGGGCCAGGGGTCAGGTTGTACCGCCGCCAAACGGGAGAATATCCCCCGAAGGTACAACCTGGATCGGTTAACATTACGTAAAACCTCTCGTGTAGGCTGGGCCGCTGCGCTAGGTTTGTGTCGGCGCACTATTGGGAAGCCAGGCATGAAGTTGAAGCTTCGATACCTGCTGGCCACGGCGTTCGTCATTGTCGCGATCGTCCCGGTCATCTTTCTGGGCGCCTGGGTCGAGCGGACGGCTTTCGAGAAGGAAGTTGCCGCCGTCCGCGAGAAGCACCTGCTGCTCGCGACCAATATTACCGCTGCGCTCGAGCGCTACGTTCACGATTCCAAGGCGACCTTCGATCACTTCATCATGCTGGCCGAGGAGGGCAAGCCACTCGACGTGCTGCCCGTGCTGGCCCAGCAGCTGAGCTTCCGGCATTTCTGCTACATCGACGACAACGGTCGCGTGATCAAGCAGCTCAGCGTCGGCGGCTGCGGTCTGGAACGGGTGCCGCCGGCGCTGTTCCAGCGGATCGAGCCGTACATCAGCGATACCAACACCTTCACGGAAGTGGCCAAGGATCAGGAGGGACGGCCGACGATCTACATCGTGCGCCGGCTCGGTCCGGGCCGCATTGCGCTGGGCGCTCTGGGCACCGAGTACATTGTCGGGCTGCAGCGGGTCATCAATTTCGGCCAGAAAGGCCACGCCGCCATCGTCGACCATGCCGGCAACCTCATCGCCCATCCCAACCGGCAGTGGGAAGCGGAGCAGAAGAACATCGCCAAGGTGTCTCCCGTGGCGCGGATGATAGAGGGCGAGACGGGCGTCACCACGTTCTTCTCGCCGGCGATGAAGCAGGACATGATCACCGGCTTCACCACCGTGCCGGAGTCCGGCTGGGGGGTGATGGTGCCACAGCCCCTGATGGAGCTGCGTGACCGGGCCCGGGAGTTTCAGCTGTTCGCCCTGCTGGTCGCGTTCGCCGGACTGGCGACGGCGGCGGTGATCGGCTGGGTCCTCGCGGGCTATCTGGTGCGCCCGGTGCAGGCCGTGCTCGAAGCCGCACGGCAGATCGGCGCCGGTCGGCTGGACCGGCGCGTGCACCTAGCGGACCGGGCCGTGCCGGAGGAGTTCCGCGAACTGGCGCACGGCTTCAACGCGATGGCCGGAACGATCCAGAGCGACCAGGAAGTCATGGCGCAGGCACTTGAAAATGCCCAGCTGGCGGATCGCTCGAAGTCCGAGTTCCTGGCCAACATGAGCCATGAGCTGCGCACGCCGCTCAATGCCATCATCGGCTTTTCCGAAGCCATCGAACTGGAGATGGTGGGGCCGGCCAATCCGAACCGCTACAAGCAGTATGCCGGCAACATCAAGGATGCCGGTAACCACCTGCTGGCCATCATCAACGACATCCTTGATCTGTCAAAGATCGAAGCCGGCAAACTGGAAATCGAGAACAGCGTCGTCGACCTTTCGCGGATGACCCGGAGCGCCCTGGTAATCCTGGACGAACGGGCGCGCGAGGCTGGCGTGCGGGTGCAGCTGGTGCGTTCCGAGGCGCTGCCGGACGTCGTCGGCAGCGAGGCCAAGCTGAAGCAGATCCTGGTCAACCTGCTGTCCAATGCGATCAAGTTCACACCGGAAGGCGGCGACGTGACCGTTTCGTTGACAGCGGACGACGACGGCGGCGTGGCCATACGGGTCGCCGACACCGGCGTCGGCATGTCATCGGACGAGATCCTCGTTGCGCTCGAGCCATTCCGCCAGATCGACGGCAAGCTGAACCGGAAGTACCAGGGCACGGGACTGGGCCTGCCACTGGCCAAGCGGCTGGCGGAGATGCATGACGCCAGCTTCGAGATCGAGAGCGCGTCGGGCAAGGGCACCGTCGTGACCGTGCGGCTGCCGCGCGGGCGGGTGCTCGAGTACGCCAACGATGGCGGGCGGCTGGATGCCGCCACGGTCAGCGCTGGCAGCGATTGAGGCAATTCACACGGCTGTTCGCAATCGGTCCAGCCGAAGGCGGTGGCGTTCGTCGGTAAACCGGTGGACGCCGCCATAGACCGCCAGCAGCACGCCGGCGCCGGTGGCGCCGGCGATCAGGAACATGACCAGCAACTGATAGCGCACGGCCTGGGTCGGATCGACTCCGGCCAGGATCTGACCGGTCATCATTCCAGGCAACGCCACCACGCCCGTAGCCGCCATGGCGTTGATGGTCGGCATCAGGCCGCTGTACAGGGCTTCGCGCGTCACGCCGGCCATGGCCTGCCAGCGTGTTGCCCCCAACAGCAGCTGGGCTTCGACGGCCGGCCTGTCGCGCGTCGTCGTGCTGGTCAACGTATGCAGCCCGAGGCTGACCCCGGTCATCGCATTGCCGAGGATCATGCCGAACAGAGGGATGGCGTAACGTGGGTCGTACCAGGGCTCGGGCCGCAGCATCACGGTCAGGCCGAGCATCGTGACCAGGAGACCGGCCAGGGTCATCGTCGTGCCGCCCAGGCCATAACCCCACCAGCCGGTAAAGCGGTGGCTCTGTCGCGCCGCGACTTCCCAGCCGGCGAAGATGGCCATAACCAGTGCGGCCAGCGCCGTCAGCCATGGTGACAGCACGGCAAACAGGAGCTTCAGCACCAGACCGACCAACGACAGCTGCACCACCATGCGAATGGCGGCGATGGCCAACTGCCGTTCCAACCTCAGGTCGAGGACGATGGACAGCACGGCATTGACCAGCAGCAGGGTCGCCGCGATGGCCAGGTCGACAAGGCCCAGTTCGATGTAGCCGGTCACGGGTCGTCGACCGCGGCCGCTTCCAGCCGGCCCGCCACCATGTGCACCGACCGATCGGCAAGGCGCATCTCTTGCGCCGCGTCGTGCGTGACAAGCAGGATCGTCGCGCCGGCGTCCAGGCGGCGGCGCAGCACTTCCTCAACGGCCTGGGTGGCTTCGGCATCGAGTGCGGCGGTCGGCTCGTCAAGCAGTAGGATCGGTGGATCGCCAACCAGGGCGCGGGCCAGGGCGAGCCGCTGGCGCTCGCCGGTGGACAAGCGCGCCACCGGCCAGCCAAGGGCAGCCTCGGGCAGCCCCATGGCGACCAGCAGCGGGCGCGCCGCCTCGGGTGCGGCAAAGTGATCGGCCACCGTTTCCGCCCACCAGCCGGGTTCCGCCGGAACATACGCGACCTTGCGCCGCCATGCCGGTGCCGCGACCTTGGCCCGCACGGCACCGGCGGCCGTCACGTCGCCCTCGCTCGGGTCAAGGTCGGCGATGGCCCGCAGCAGCAACGTCTTGCCGGCGCCCGACGGGCCCGTCAGCGCCAAGCATTCGCCGTCGGCGATGGCGAGGCTCGCCGGCGCCAGGCCTGGTCGACGCAGGTTGTTGACTGCCAACATGCCGGGACCGTCGCTGTTGTCCGGACAAAGCGGCGGCGCGTGATCGCAGGACGCCGCAGCAGCGAATCCACCACAGTATCGACTGTAGACAGCGCCATCCGGACGGCCAAGTCGCCGCAACGTTGACCGCGGCGACGGCAGGCGGCATCAAGGCAGGCATGTGCGGACGCTATTCCATGACCGAGCCGGTGGATGCAGTGCGCCGGTTCTTTCGAATGGAGACCGGGGCAAATCTGCCACCGCGCTACAACATCGCGCCGACCCAGGAGGTGCCGATCATCCGCCGACGCGATGGCGGCAGCGAACTGGTGATGGTGCGGTGGGGCCTCATTCCGTTCTGGGCAAAGGACGCGCGCATCGGCAACAAGTTGATCAACGCCCGTGCCGAGAGCATTGCCGACAAGCCGTCGTTCCGTGCCGCGTTCCGCGCACGGCGCTGCCTCGTCCCGGCGGACGGTTTCTACGAGTGGCGCAAACAGGCCGACGGCAGCAAGCAACCCTATCGCATCACTCCGGCCGGCGGCGGCCTGATGGCCTTCGCCGGCCTGTGGGAACGCTGGAAGCAGAACGATGTCAGCGTCGATAGCTGCACCATCATCACGACCGAGGCGGCGCCGTCGATTGCTTTCATCCACAAGCGCATGCCGGTGATTCTTCAGCCGGAGGACTACGACGCCTGGCTCGACGACGGCGGCCTGGAATTCCTGCAGCCGTTCTCCGGGCCGCTGGATCACGTTCGCGTGTCAGGCCATGTGAACCGACCGGCGAACGACGATCCGGCCTGTATCGCACCGCTGAAGGACTGATGTCGGCGGGCTCAGGCCGGGGACGTCTCGTCCGGCAGTGCCGGCGTTTTGGGTACGTATTCGACGAACATCAGCAGCATGTCCGGCGTGCGACCGTCGCTGGCCAGTGGCAGGATCATGTCCTCGGCATCGAACAGCTCATTCGCCGGACCCCCGTAGGGCCGCAGACTGCTGCTGGGCTGAGCTGTGCTGGCGACCTGGTGGCAATCGTCGAACAGCGCGCTGGGCGGTTTCAGACCCGGAACAGCCGACATCCACTGGCCTGTCAGGTCGCCGCCGAGATGCGATACGAGGCCGGTGCCGACGAGGCGGAACCGGAAGTCCCATGGCTCGCGGCTGACGTCGAGCAAAGCGATCTGCGGCAGCAGGTCGGGTATCTCCAAGGGATCCAGGGCCTGCCGACCTGGCAGCCGCCCATCCTCGAACTTGGAAGCCCAATAGCCGTAGCCTTTGGCGACCACGGCGCCGCGCAGCGACGGGGTCACCAACGTCGGATTGAAACGCGTCATGGGGGTGCCTCGTGGCCTCTGGTACAGGCCGGGGGGGAAGCTGGCTGTGCCAGCTGACGGAATTGAGCGCACCACTTATGGTGATATTAGCGTCAGGGAAATGAATGTGATCTGCGTCACAGTTCTTTCTGAAACCGGCTGTTTGCGTTGATGTTTGGTTGCTCTGTCGCTACCATCGCAGGCATGCGTCAGTTGGGGATCGCGAGCCGGGGGCCGGGCTGATGTGCCGTGGGGGCGACTGCGGGATGAACCGGCAGCGGGTGCTGAGACGCCGGCCAGAACGCAGCCTGCCGATAGCCGCCGCGCTTTTGGTGCTGGTACTGGGACCACTGAGCGCCGGCTGCACGATACGCACCATGGAGCCAGGCAGGCCCGACGTGCTGCCGGAGGGCCAGTACGAACAGACCTACCCATACTTCGCCGCCATCTGTGCGGTCAGCCGCATCAAGGCAACCTTCGCCGCCGAGGGCGGGGTTCCCGGCCACGCGGTGATGTATCTGAACGGCGTCTGCAAGGACGACAGCGCGGCCTATCCGCGGCTGCGCATGTGCGATCCGGCGGCCGTGGAACGCGGCGATCCGGAAGCCGGCGTCGGCATCAGCGTCAACAAGACCTTCAAGAACGTCAACTGGATGGCCGTGCCGGATGCGCAGATGTTCTTCGACGGAGGTCTCACGTATGGCGAGTTGCTCAACGAGCAACGTGGCTTGCAGACCCTCGACGAAGCCTACAAGGCCGGGATCTGGGACGGCATCGAGATCCACGAGGCGTTTCACCCGGCGCCGGGCGATAGCCAGGGCGAACTGTACCTGGTGGCTTCAGAGTCTCTTGGGACGGACTTCGCCCTGCGGTTCGGACGGCACGTGTTCTGTTCGGCCATGCCGATGCCGCGCGACCGGCTGGAGCGCGTCGTCGACTTCCTCAATGGCCTGAATGACGAATATGCAACCGGCGAGGCCGACTACAACTGGAGCGGCTATGCCGACAACTGCAGCCACACCCTGCACAATGCCCTGGCCGCGGCCGAAGTATGGCTGGAGACACCGGTCCAGGTGACCAAGCTGCGACAGTTCTTCAATCTGTCGATTCCGTCCAACGAGATGATCAATCTGGCCAAGCGTGCCAACACTTACGAGCTGGAGAACTTCGATGCCATCTTCGCCGACGGCCAGATGCGACGGGCCCTGCTCAACCATGGCTGGCTGCCGACCCGGCACGGGGCGCTGGTGTTCTACCGCGGCATTCACCAGCCCAACGAGCTTTATGACCCGGAAGGCAAGATCCTCATCCACGAGGCACCGTTGCTGCGGCCGCTGAGCCGCAACATCGACGCCATCTTCGCCGATCCGCGCTACACCAGGATCGAAGACAACCTGCGCTACTACAAGCAACGATACGAAGCGATCCTGGCCCGTCGTCCCGAGGACTGGGAGAGCGCCGCCGCGTCGGGGGCAAAGTATTCCATCGCTCGCAAGCGCTACTACGAGCGGATTATGGAGTTGCTCGACGACGTCGACGCCAAGCTGCGAGACCTCGGTCGCGGCTCCTGATCGGGGCCTGGGCCGTCGATCGCCCCTGGCACTGGCCGGGCTGCCCGGTTCAACGGTGGCGGGGCAGGTGCAATGCGATGCGTTGCGACAGCAGGCACAGAACCCCGCAGACGGCAATCACGAGAGCCATCGGCACGGCGCTGCCGTCATGCAGCAGGCCGACGGCGCTGCCGGCGACCGCACCGAGGCCGAACTGCCCCGCACCGAACAGCGCGGCTACGGTGCCGGCGCGGTCGGCATGCGCCTCCGCCGCCAAGGCCATGGCGTTGGCCGAGATCAGATTGAGCGTGCTCATGTAGAAAAACAGCGGCACGACGATACCGAGCAGACCGCCGGTACCGCTGATCGCGGTGATCAACAGGGCGACGCCGGACAGGGCGGCCACGATGCCGCCGATTGAGATCATCACCGGCGCGCCGCAGTGCAGGACCAAACGCGCATTCAGCACCGCCCCACCCATGATGCCGAGTACGTTGAGCCCGAACAGGTAGCCGTAGGCCTGAGGCGCGATACCGAACAGCTCGATATAGACGAAGGGGGTGCCGGAGATGTAGGCAAACATGCCGGCAAAGGCAGTGCCGCCGGCAAGGATGCAGGCCGCGGTGCGGAGATCGCCGAGCACGCGGCCATAGCCCGTGAACACGGTCCTGAAGGGACGGGCCGGACGGCGTTCCGCCGGCCTGCTTTCCGGCAGCCAGGCCAGCACCGCGGCCAGCGCCAGCACGCCGAAGCCGGTGAGCAGCCAGAAGATCGCACGCCAGCCGAACCAGACCAGCACATGGCCGCCGATCAACGGCGCGACCAGCGGTGCCAAACCAGTGACCAGCATCATGAACGACAGCACTCGGGCGGCCTGGTCGGTCGGGAAGCGGTCGCGCACGACGGCACGAGCGACGACGACGCCGGCGCCACCGCCCAGCGCGTGCAACAGTCGAAAGGCGATCAGGGTCTCGATGTTCGGGCTGATCGCGCACAGGGCGCTGGCCGCAACGTAGAGACTGATGCCGCCAACCAGGACCGGCCGCCGCCCCCAGCGATCCGAGAGAGGGCCGTACAGGAGCTGGCCGCCGGCGAAGCCGACGAAGAAGGCACTCAGGGTGAGTTGCACCTGTCCGGCGCCGGCGTCCAGCTCACGGCCGATGGTCGGCAGGCCTGGCAGGTACATGTCGATGGACAGCGGCCCGAACGCGGCCAGCACACCCAGGATCAGAACCGTGGGCAGGACCCGTTGCGAACTCACGCTGTCTCGGCTGCTGCTCATGCCCAGTCTTCTGAGCGCGAAGGGGTGAGGTGGTCAAGGTGATCGATCGGCGGCCGACGCTGCACACTGGCACCATAACCTTAACGGAACGATGCCGCGGTTAAGGGTCCCGCGAGACACAGTCAAAGACCCAAAGGTCGGTGAAATCGTCGGCGCTGAGGGTAGCTCTGCCACGCCGAACGGAATCGCGGTCGAACTGTGCGCAGTACCGTGCCGCCGCGGAATCGGCGTCGGCCCACTTTCCTGCGGTCATGGTCACTGTGGTCTCGCTGCCGGCGACGATTCGCGGGCTCGCCAGAGGCATCGGCGGGGATGGCGGCGACCAGCAGAAGAGCAATGACGGCGGTCGTCGGCTTCGTCGAGGGCATCACGCGCGGCCGTTACAACAGACCTTCGATCGGCAACAGCGAAACCAGCCACAGCTGCAGCTGATGCCAGAAGCTCGCCTGCGGCTCGCCCGTGTAGCGGACAAGCCGATCCTGTTCGGTCGTGACCCAGGCGATGGTTGCATCGCCGGAGTCGGCCTTCTCGACGCGGTAGCTCTGCTCGAGGCTAACACCCGCATCCATGAAGTCAGCGACCTGTGCCGCCAGTTCGGGACTGTGCACCAGCAGCCCGATCTCGGTGTTCAGGCTGTGTGAACGGGGATCGAAGTTGTAAGAGCCGATGAACACCTTGCGCCGGTCGATGACCGCCGCCTTGGTATGCAGGGCTGCGCCGGCGGATCCGATCAGGCCGTAGCCGCTCTTGCGTGCCTTCGCGGCATCGGCGCGCATTTCATACAGTTCGACGCCGTTCTCGAGCAGAGGCACCCGGTATCGCGCGTAGCCGGCATGGGCGGCAATGACATCGTTGCTGGCCAGGGAGTTGGTCAGCACGCGGATACGGATGTCCTCGTCGCGCCTGGCGTGGAGTTTCGCGATCCCCTGGACGCCAGGGATGAAATAGGCCATCTCGATCAGGATCTCGTGCCGCGCGTCCGCGCCGGACTCACTCAGCCGCTCGCTGATCGGCCGCGCGCCGTCCGCGACGACCTTGTCGGGCGGGTCATAGAGGGCTTCCGCTCTGCCCCAGATGTAGTCGCCGCGACGGGCGGCAAGCCGTGCACGCAACTGCTCGGCGTCCGTGTCCAGCTCGTACGGGAAGTCGTCGAGATTCCGGACCCAGTCGCGCAACCTGGCCATGCCGGCTTCGGATTCCGCTGCCGTCGGCTGTTTGCTGAGCAGACTGCGGATCGGCACCGCCCAGATGCTGTTCCAGTAGGCATCGAAACTGGTGGAGACGTCCTGCACGACGGGGCCCACCGCCAGCAGGTCAAGGTCGCGGAAGTTGGCCCGGTCGTTGACGCCGAAATAGTCGTCACCAACATTGCGGCCGCCGACGACGGCCAACGCATTGTCGACGATGAAGACCTTGTTGTGCATGCGCCGGTTGATGCGGCTGAAGTCCGTCAGCGCCTCGGATACCGGGTTGTTGCGTAGGGTGATCGGGTTGAATACCCGCAGTTCGATGTTGGGATGGGTATCGAGCATGGCCACGGTCCGGTCCCGCCCCACCACCTGCAGGTCATCGATGATGATCCTGACGCGAACGCCGCGGTCGGCGGCGGCGACTAGGCGTTCGGTCAGGATCCTGCCGGTCTTGTCCGGGTGCCAGATGTAGTATTGCGCATCGATCGTGTGCGCCGCGGCCAAGGCCAGGCCAGCGCGGATCTGGAACCCCCAGTCCCCGCGCGGCACCAGGACAAAGCCCGACTCGCCGGGACGGGCGGCAAGCTCCTCGCTGAAGGGGCGCAGCAGTTCGGCATCCCGATAGCCCGGATAAGCGTACGAGACGGCCTTGTCGATCGCGGCCAGATTCTTCGGCGTCGCGCAGGCCGCGGCCAGGACCACGGCCAGCAGGGTCGGCAAGACCTGTCGGGCCATCGTCCGAAACGGGTGCCCGAGCGGCATGTGCATGTCGGTTTCCCTCCGGCCGACCGCGGCGCGGCCGGCTGCGATCGTGCCCGCAGGCACCTGCGGGCGACAAGCCCCGATGTGACGGTGATGGCGGTGCAGCCTAGACTGCAGGGGTCAGAAACTGGGAGAGGATCGGACCATGAACGGCGAGATCGGGGCCCGCCACGTTCGCTGGGAAGACATCCCGCTCGAGGATCTGGGTGGCGGCACGGCACGACGCTTTATCCATGGCGACAAGCTGATGATGGCGCAGATCGAGATGCCGGCCGGCGTCGTCGTGCCCAAACACCACCACGAACACGAACAACTCACCAACCTGCTCAGCGGCAAGGTCGAGTTCCGGTTTGGCGATGACCTCGCAGACGTGCGCGTGGTTTCGGCCGGTGAGGCGGTGGTGATTCCCTCCAACCTGCCGCATCAGGTGACGGGCCTGGAAGACGCGCGGATCATCGAGCTGTTCGCGCCGCCGCGCGAAGACTGGATCGACGGCACCGACGCCTATCTGCGCGGCGGCGACGGATGACGCCACGGCAGCCGGGCTGCCACCAACCTCAGGTCACGACTTGATGCGGACCACCCGCTGATCGTCGCGGCTGATGCTGCCGATCTGCGCAGTGCTGCTGCTGCTCACTGCTTTGGCCGCCGTGTCCCTGGCGAAACAGCCGGCATTGCATTAGATCGATCGGAGGCATGAGGGCGCGGGACTCCAGAGCGCGATCACTACAGGATGTCATCATGACTTGGCGTCGCGGTCTGATCATCGCTGGCAGTGTCGTTGCCGTGCTGGTGTTGGTACCGGCACTGGCGCTCGGCGTGTTTCTGCTGCTGGGCCAGGCGCAGTACCGCGCTCTGGCGGAAACGGCGGCGGCTTGGGCGACGGATGCGCCCGTTGCCATCGAAGGGCCGTTCGAACTGACATTTGGCCGCATCATCCAGCTGTCCGCCGCCGAGGTCGTGCTGGGTCGTGAAGAGACGACGCAAGCGACCGGCCTGAGCGGCCGGCTCGGCCACGTCGAGGTCCAGATTGAACTGCCATCGTTGCTGCGGGGCCGGCTGCTGGCGCCGAAACTGGCGCTGGCCAGAGCCGACTTGCTGCTGGTCACGGAGCCGGCGGCCGAGGCGGGGTCGCTCACGGCCGAACGGGAACCAGAAAAACTGGATCTGCCGCCACTGCTGCCGATCCTCGCGGATGTCGAGTTGGATAATGTTCGACTGCGTCTTGTCCAGCCGGCAGGCGGCGGGACGGATGAGCTGATGATCCGCCAGCTGAGGCTGGCCGAAGCGACGGCCGACGGCCGGCTTAGCCTCGCCGGGTCACTCCGGTTCAACCAGATCGCCGGGCACATCGAAGGCACGCTCGGCTCTCTGGCGGAGGCCATGGCGCCGACGCAGCCGTATCCGGTGTCGGTGACCTGGCAGCGCAGCGGGCTTGAGCTCGGCATCGTGGGCACCGTCGCCAGGCCAGCCCGCGGCCAGGGGCTGGACCTCAAGGTCACCGTCGAGGCCGAGGATGTGGCGCGTGTCGGTGAGATCCCGGGCTATGTGCTGCCGGAGCTGGGCCCACTGACAGGTTCGGCACGGGTGACCGGCAACGTGAACGCGCCGGCGCTGGACGATGTGAGCGTGGTGGTGAAGGGGCCCACCGGGCCACGGCTGACGCTGACGGGCCGGATCGACGCCCTGCACCGACTGGCCGGATTCGATCTTGCGGTATCCGCTGCGCTGAGCAGCCGCGAACTGCTGCGCGGTCTGGCGGAGCAGGCCGGATTTCCGACGTTTGCCGATGACGTCAGCGAAGTCTCGCTGGCCGGCCACCTGCGCGGTGGCGTGCCCCAGCTGGCGCTCGAGCAACTGGTCGTGTCCATGGCCGACGGAGACAAGCGGACACTGGAGGTTACCGGCCGGATCGGCGATCTGCTGGGGCCGACGCAGGTCGACCTCGACGTGTCTGCCCAGTCGGTCGAACCGTCCGGCTTGCTTCGCCTGTTGCCTGAGATCGGTGTCCGGCTCACGCCGACGCTGGTCCGGGTGCGCGGCAGACTGGCGGACAAGGACGGCGCGATACGGTTTGACATTGCCGGCGCCAAGGCGGTCGACAATTCAGGCCTGGATGTCGATGCCAGCGGGTATGTCGATCTGCGCGGCGGCTGGGCTCACCCCCACGTCGGCCAGATCGATATCCGTTGCACGGCGACGGCACCCGACTCGCGCGGCCTGGCGCGGCTGCTGGGCTGGGAACTGCCGGAGATCGGCCCCTTACGCGGGCGGTTTGCGTTCGTCGGCCAAGGCGATGATCCAGACCTTGCCGACCTGGATGCCGGCACGCGCGGGAGCGGGCCGGTGGGGTTGCGGGTCACAGGGCGCCGCCTGAGCCATCTTTTCGACAGTGCCAATCTCATCAAGCTCGAAGATGTCCGGATCGCCGTGCGTGCCGACCGCATGGCGCCGCTGCTGGCTCAGCTTGGACTCCGCACGTCGCCACAGGGCGGGTTGTTCAATATCGCCGCGTACCCGGTGCCCGATCCAGGGCACTTCGATGGTCAGGCGCGACTGGTGCTGCGTCAAAGCGCCGACGGCGACGACGTTCTAGCCCTCGAAGACGTCCGCGTCGCGGTGGGCAGCGAGGCCAGCTGGCAGGCCGAGGCCACGGGCCGTGTCGGCACCATCACCCTGCGCGGACCCACGCAGATCCGTGAGATCGACGGCGTGGGCAAACTGACGGTGACGGATGGGCAGGCGTTCACGGCCGCACTCGGCTTGCCGGCCAGCCAACCTGTCCGGCTCGAGGCCAGTGCGGCCATCAATGGGTCGCTGACGGCACTGCGGTTGTCCAACATCGCATCGACCGCGCGCTTCGACAGTGGCTTCAGCGTCCGGGCAAAAGGTCGGCTCGAAGCCCTGTTGCCGCAGGAGCCGCCGCATTACCGCGGGCTCGACCTGAGCATCTCGGCCACGGCGCCCTCGACCGCGGCCCTGTCGGCCGTGTTGTCCCAGCAACTGCCAGTGCTTGGCGCGATGCGCGGGTATGGACGGCTCAGTGATGCTGACGGCCGCTTGTCGCTGAAGGGGCTCGATATCCATTTCGGGCCGAAGGATGCGGAAAGCCTGAGCATTTCGGGCCAGCTCGGCGACCTGCAGGCACTGCAGCAGATCTCGATCCAGGCCGCTTTCGCCGGTGACCTGCGCACGCTGACGGCGCCGTTCCTGGATGACCCGCTCGACGTCGCGCTGCCCGTGCACGGCGCGATGACGCTATCCGACTTGGACGGCAGCCTCGGCATCGAGGTGCTGCACGTGCACAGCCATGACAACAGACACATGGAACTTCGCACCAGCGGCAAGGTCGACGACATCAGGGGCATCGGTGGCATCGATCTGCAGATTTCGCTGCATGTGCCCGACCTGAGCGTCCTGGACGCGGACTTCGAACTGGGACCGATCACCCTCCCGGAGCGCACGCTTCGCATCGAAGGCGAAGCGACGGGAAGCAGGGGGCAGGCCGGACTGGACGGCAAGATCGACGCAGGCGGTACGACACTGAAGACGCGCCTCGACCTGATGCGTGTCGGTGATCGCGTGAAGCTTTCCGGCAAGATCTCGTCGGATCGGGTCGACCTTGGTGACTTCGGCTGGCCTCTGGACGAGGCCCCGGTCCCTGCCACGCCGGCAGCGGATCTCCCCGTGCCGAGCGGTCTCGATCCGCAATCGACGGCCCCGCCGTCGTCGCGGGCAAAGACGGTCGAAGGCCGACGCGACTGGGTGCTCGCGCCGGCGCCGTTGCCGCTCGACGAGCTGATGGTCATGGACATGGACCTGTCGCTGCGCCTGGGCGAGATCCATGGCAAGGAACTGATGGCCCAGCACGTCAGCACCGACATCCGGTTGGATCGCGGTCAGTTGTCGCTTGTCAACGCTGTGACGGGCGCCACCGGCGGCCAGTATGACAGTCAGCTGGAAATCGATGCAGCGGCTCGGCCGCCCGCACTGGCGTTGCGCGCGTCGTTTGATGAGGTCGATGCCGAGAAGGTCATGTATCTGTTGGGGGATGAGGATCTGCTCGAGGGCCCGCTGCGCGGTGATGTCGACCTTAAGGCATCGGGGCATTCGCCACGTGAACTGGCCACGACCATGGCCGGCCGCTTCGAACTGGAGTTGGGCCGGGGGCGGCTCAATGCCGGCGACCTGAGGCTGCTTTCGCCTGGACTGTTCTGGTTGGTAGCGCTGGCTGAGCGCCGGCGGTTCACCGACCTGCGCTGCGGTCTGGTGCGCTTCAAAGTCGACGAGGGAGTGGCCCACAGCAAGTCACTGCTGTTGATGACACAGACCCAGAGTGTCGCGGGGGCCGGTCAGATCGACCTGAGCCGGGAGACGCTCGACTTCGCCGTTGCATCTTCGGGCCGGCAGTTGCTGCCTGAGCTGTCCAAGCCGTTTCGCATCCATGGCGATTGGCGGCATCCGAGCGTGAGCGTTGGTGCGGTCGGTCTGCTCGCCGACACTGCGCTCAATCTCAGCGACACGGCGATCAGTCTTGGTGCCAAGCTGATCACCACGCCGCTGCGTGCGGCGGGCTCGCTGACCAATATGCTGCTGGGCCGCGAACGCAAGACAACCAAACCTGCCGAGGAGGATGACATCAGTCCCTGCATCAAGGCGACGGCGGCCAGCGGCTAGCCAAGCGTGCGCGGCGCGATCACGGTGACGATGCCGCGTTGCCGCCGGGCGTTCGGACGAACCAGGTTCTTGGCCGTAACAGGGTCAGGGCGAGGAGCGCCAGCAGGGCGCTGCCGGCGTAGGTGAAGGTCAGCCGGAAGCTGGCAACGAAGGCCTGGCTCGCCGTGGCATCGGCTGTCGCCGCGCCATCGCGCATGGCGACCAACAACAGCGTCAGGACCGAGGCGCCGGCGACCAGGCCGATGGTCCGGCTGACCATGGCGAGACTGCCGGCGACGCCGCGCTCGTCGCGCGGCAACGTACCCGTGACGATGTCGATATAGACCACCTGAAAGACGCCGTGCGCCCAGCCATGCAGGAACAAGGTCAGGGCCATGAACAGCAGGCTGGTTTCGCCATGCCAACGACTGACCAGCAACAGGCCAAGGCCGCAGAGCGTGGCGGCGACGAGACCGAGGCGGCCGGGCCGCAGCGGGCCGATCAGCCAGCCGCCCATGAGGCCGCCGAACACCATGCCAAGCGGGCTGGCCGCCAGCACGATGCCGCCAAGCCAGACCGGCATGCCTGTGATCTGGGTGAGGAAGAACGGCACGAACAGCAGCACTGAGAAGTTCACCGCGTTGACCACCAGGTTGACGATGTTGAGCAGACTGAAGTCAAGGTTGGCGAACAGCGACGGACGGACGATCGGGTCCGCTGCCCGGCGTTCGGTTAGGATGAAGGCAATGCCACCGAGCATCGACACCAGCAGCAGCAGCGCTGCCATCCCACCGCCAATCCCCGGCGCACGCACCGAGTTCAGCAGCAGCAGCGCGGCGGCCAGAGAGAGCGTCAGCAGGCCGCCGCCCAACACATCGAAGGGCTTACGCGGTCTGGCCGGACCGGCGGCCGGCAGGGCCCACAGCAGCAGAAGGGGCAGCAGCGACAACGGGATGCGGAACCAGAACACCGCCTGCCAGCTATGGCTTTCGATCAGCGCGCCGCCGAGCACCGGGCCGATGGCCGCGCCCAGCCCGTAGACCATGGTGTAGGCGCCCAGGATGCGGCTGCGCAGCCGC
>Ga0126335_1000621_pt1 | contig 17577 bp, 12 predicted proteins | sample OlaspJWI45metaG_FD_108409 | JGI IMG/M metagenome (GOLD analysis project Ga0126335, IMG submission 108409) | Marine gutless worms symbiont microbial communities from Oahu, Hawaii - Olavius sp. 1 OAHU.JWI-45 metaG | ecosystem: Host-associated > Annelida > Digestive system > Unclassified | place... | reverse complement strand
CACACAAAACACTAAAACTACAGCTACAACTACAACGAGCTAAAATGTTTAAAATCATAAAGGAGATAAAAGAACAAAAGCAAACAGGCAACATGGCCCATAAGACAAACGCAGGAAACAGACTTATGGATTAGCATGGCATACATTCACGCAACATGGACATTATAACTCCAGAGGTGACATTGTTCGCAGGTTGCAGATGACATCACGAAATCTGTTGGTCTGTTAATAAAATTGGTCTCAGAATGTGCACAGTATTAATTTTAGGCTATTTGGTATACCCTGGAGTTAAACTTAAGTCGTACTGGTAACTTCTAAGTCCGGAATGCCCATGCCTGTCCTCTGAAATGAGGGCATCTGTCAGCATCCTGTTATTAGTAGCATGCATCACTGCACCAGCCGGTATGTGCTATATGGCTACAGAAAGGTGGATTCTGAGCTGCATCATGCAGTGCTCAGCTTCCCTCGAGCTTGCGGCCTTTTCTGATCAGTGATGATTATGATGATGATGATGGACGAATTAACTTTAACGTGGCATATAGTCCTAAGACTGCAAGGACACGTAACAGTGATGTTGGTCTGGAGTTATAGAGGAAGTATTAACAGAGCTATTCTTGTTACTATATTATTGTGCAGCATTTTGTTGTTACACATTTTTTTGGCAGCTAACAGGTCCACCACACTGGAACTCTGAATGCTGTGCTTAGCCTAGAAGCAGTTTCCTTCTTATATTATAACGTGGTGGAGTGGTCATGGTGTGGTCGAAATCTGATGTTGATGACCAACTGGCTTCCTTCAGAGCTTTGATGCTGTTGGTTGGGTCACCTGGCCTGCAAAAAATATCCCCAAAATGATCTACAATGTGTTGAGTGGGGCGTTAAGCCTTCTCTTACTCACTAGACTAAAGTTGTTTAGTTGCTAAAACATTTCTTACTCACTTGCGGCGGTAGGACCACTGAATTGGTTGGAAATTGACCCCTCAGCCACCACCGTTTACAAAATGTGGCTCGGCTGGCTAGCCGGCTTGGCCATGGCGTACTTAGCTGGCTGGATGTATGTGTGTTATATATGTAGATATGGCACCATGACAAGAGCAGATTGTTGAAGCATCACCAATACAACTTGTGTATCAGCAGTAGCCGACATACGTCCATCGGCCTGACAGCTGAGCTCTGTGATCCAGGCGCATTGTCACAGCTCTGGACTTTCACGACACGCTCAGTCAGATAGCCATCACCGCTCGCCAGTCCAATGTCTCAGTAACGCCATCTTAGTCCATACTTGCCAGGATGTCTCGTTGGTGCTGGCTTTATTTGTTTATTACGTCTATGCAAATGTAGCACACAGTCATAAAGAAAAAACTCTAATTTGCTGTGTGCATCAGTACAACGCGAACAAAAATGTCTTCAGATGCCGTCTGAAGGTGTTCTGGTCGACGGACTCCTCTCTCGTGTAGTCTGGCAGAGAGTTCCATGCCAGTGGGCCAGCGACAGAATAGGCGCACTGGGCAAGTGAACTGGACTAGTATTGCGGTACATTGAGGAGTTATTGGCTGGCGGAACGAAGACGTTGCCATGGTGCAATGTCTGAAGCTGATGACAAAAAGTCCGTCAGATACTGTGGGGCATGACCACGCAGGCAGCCGAACATTATGATGCAGAGCTGGTACTTGACGTTTTTTATGTACTGCAGCCTATTTGTCAGCCATTGCATGTGCTATTTTTTATTCAGTGCCAAGAATTATAGTGCATTTCTGTAGTTGTTGTATTGGACAGCTTTTTGCTCACGTAGCTGAGTTATGTTATGCGTGTTGATGAGATGAAAAAGAAATCTTTTTCATTTTTAGTGCCATACTTAGTCAATGTGCCAGCATGTACAAGTGTACATTGTGTAATCTCAAAATGCATATTTTATAGACAGAAATACTTCAAGCATGTGGACATACATATAAGTCTACCGTGTTGAATTTGTTGTACATTCTAAGTATAAAAGTAAGAATTTTATGTGCTAAAATGTAAGTATTGGATATTTTTTGTTGCTACTAATTAAACAAACCAGTGATTTTTTAATGTAATAATTATTTGCAAACGTGCAAAAGTTATTGTTTTAGCAACACCAGCAACATGATGACAGTACGTAGTGTTAAGGTAAGGCATGTTTTTGTCACGGCTGAGTATAGTGCAGTAACGTGTCACGTATGGTCTAAAAATATTGACAGACACTGGTAAGATTTGTCCTTATATTTTGTTGCTGTTTTCCTGGCGTTATTTTTGAACATGTATACACAGAAGATGAAAAGATAGTAAATGTTTTTAGTTGATGTGATAAATCAGAGTGGTGGCAGTTTTTTCATCTACAGATACAGGTGTTGAATTCTGCATTGTTTTTGTGATACTCTTAAGCAACTATATTGCCATGTGGCTATTTGTGTTGTTATTGCACAGTAGAGAACGACTTTGTGCAATGTGTTGGTTTGAAGTAATGTTGCTACATTGCTGTGTATTTGTGTCGGTGCATGTCATTTGCCTTTGCTGCGTCAACCTTGTTGTTCTTGCACCAGGGAGAACAGCTTCAAACCCAGTATGAGACTGCTGGCTGCGGTTGAGTATGTAAAGCTGAATAATAGCATTTTATGATAAAATTGTTGTTTTAAAGTTAGTTATTCATGTCCACAAGCACTGTGGGATTGGACATGGTCCTGATTTATGACATGATCATAAGCTGCGACTTTCTGCTTGCCCGGCTGCAGATCATTGTTGCCAAATTACCTGAAGACTAAGGTGTGCATGTAATTGTGTGGCTTTACTGGTTCCACATGTGATCTCATTTATGTATTGATGTACATGCATCTGCGTGCAAACTAGCCTTGTATTAAATGTATTTTAGCAACAGCAATGATGAAATTAGTAGGATTTGATCTTGTTGATGATTTGCATTTTAGTATATTGCAATACCTCTTTATTCAGTTTATGTTGTGTACATAGCCAAGCACATACAGTATTAGCTTGCAAGTCATTTTACTACGTGAACAGTTAGCTGTAATATGACTGCTTAGTTCATGGGCGTTTATTATAAGGATTCAAATTGGTAAGGAAGTAAATAAGTGCATCACACGTAGCAGCATTGGATGATCGAAGTTGTTGGCACCAGTGAAGACAAGGTACTACAATGACAAGCTGTTCAATGACTTCTATACCAGGATGGCGAGCTTAAATTCAGTCCACTACCACGGTAACAATGAACAGATGAGCATATTTGAACACTTTGTGCAGAGTTTACAAGATGAATGTCACCTGCATTGCTCATACATGTGAATTATGTAATGCATTTGAGTGTTCCATGCATCGGCTGTACGATTTTTCTCAACTCTAAGTGGATTTGTCGTACTCATTTCTTAGCAGTGGTGATGTTGTTATTAGATGGTTAATGTAGCTAATAGCAATACATACAGTATGTGCTGTCTTGTTATGTTTTGGAATAATTATACAGCAGTCATATTGTTGAAAAAGTATTTATTAATGTAGATATTTAGTGTGTTGTGTTAGTTGTGTACATGCACTATGTCATCGGGTTTGCATCTTTTCTGTTTTGTAGTTGGTGCTGTCATTGCTGCCAAATGTCTAATGTTGTGTTTTATCAGTTGCTGTTTGTTATAGTTTGTTGATAGTCACTGAAATGAACTGAAATCCAGACTAGGTACCTTTGCCCATTTATTGTGAGTTGATCACAGGTTGGGAGTCATTAATTATTTTCCATTTTGGGGGGGGGGAGCCAGGAAATGAAATAAGTTCTTAAAAGTACTTGAATTAGTTGCTTAAAGGCTTCTGTTCTGTATTGTTTTGAATAATGTATATTTTAGTTTTATATATTACACTTCAAGTTCTTAGCATATGTGGGCTGTAGAAATTGTCATCTGTGTATAATTATGTCGAGTGGGATGTTAAGCCATTACTCCCTCACTCACTTGTAAGAACAGACCCACTTCATTCCCTGACTGGATGTCATAAGTCAACTAAACCAGTATTTCGTACATGTTATTATCCACTGGCGAGCTGACTAGCTTTAGACAGGCTTCAAAGTCAGTTTTTCTGTTACAGTCTGTCTCTATCTATCTATCTATCTATCTATCTACTGTACACCATGTCTCAAAAAACTAGACCCGTACCATTTTTTGGCATAACAAAACAAGCCACTGATGCAGAATTTTTGGCCTAGAAAGTTTGGTGTTGGTCCAGAACCACCTGCTTGGTTGCTATAGCAACCACAGCATCATTGCAAAACAGCACGAACATGTCTACTACGCAAGTTCGACAATGGAGTTTCTATGGTCTTCCCTGATAACTAAAGTTGTTTAAAACATTTCATCTGTCCTCACAATGTAAGATATCATAAATAGCAAGTGTTTAAAGTGCTTTTCTTTAGCTTTGACAAAGGCTTGCTTGCTCCATAACTGTCTTGGGAATGGTGTGTTCAAAGTCAGTCTAGACTTCCACCAGTCGCTGCTTCTGGCCATGTAATGTACTAGCTTCTTGTATGCTCCTCTATGCAGCCCCAAGTCCTGCGCTCAACTGTGTTAAGGTGCGGCTTGATTGTCGGCCAAAAATCCAGTGAAATGAAGTCGGGTGTTTCTTGACGCAGAATCTCTACTGTCAAACATGCAAAGTGGACCGGCACAACACCTGCACACTGACCTGCTAGTAACCTGTTTAAAGTCAACTGACGTGAGATACTGTTTTAATTAACATTACGTATGTGAAATAATATTGATATTGGAACATTTTGGTGAAGTTATGCTGAAAACTGACATGTGTTTCCTGAGAAAATCGACTGTTGAAGTTGCGTGGTAGACCGACGCGTTGTTTTGCAATGCTCCTACAGTTGCTATAGCAACCACGCAGGTGGTTCTCGAATTATACCAAACTTTTTATGCACAACTAATAGGCAATACCTTCATGATCTTCTCTGCGTAAAACTGTCCATAACTGGCTTGTTTTTGGTAAAGTTAAGCCAAAAAAATTGCAGGGATCCGGCTTTATGAAACGTGGTGTATATATGTCACACTTTTCTTCTACCTGGCGTTGGGTGGAAATGGCTCAGCCTAATTTGTTGAAATTTGGCAAGCACGTCCGTCCCGTGGTCCACCATTGCTTCTGAGAAAATTGGCACTGTATTCTTCTGCGTTGCGTAGCAACTGGCGAAAATGTGCAGAAAAAAACAAAATCACCAAAATGATCCGTGCATGGGAAACATAAAAGCTTCTGTGGCTTTCATCGGAAGATGCTAGAATTTTGTACATAACGTCCTTGGTGACATATGCACAAAACACTTTCTAACTTGGCTTATTTTGGCTTACTTTTGACACTACGCTACAACTACAGTATTTCAGCTAAAACAGGGCACTTGCTGCTATACGAATACAATGGACTGTTGTAGCAGCATGCTCTGGCCCATTGGCCGCCGCCTGCTGCAGCTGTGCTGATTCGGAGATGTGCGTGGATTGACAGTGGATCTATTGCATACACCATGCTTCAGACACAGATCTTTGATGAACATCCTTGAACTGATACGGACTCAAAATTTAATGATTCGCACTTATCTGAACTGAATGTGTGGCCAAGTGTCACAAATATGCTGTATGCAGACTGCTGTCACATTTCTTGTAACCCCCAAAATATCTCTTACCACTAGCTTATAGGAAATAGTTGACAAGACATTGGTGGAAATAGGTATTAATCCTTAGCCGGCAGTGCTTAGTGCTTAGCAGCTCGCCAGTTTCGTCACCTATTGATTTGTTGATTTGTAAGCCTGTGTTTATCCAGGACAGTTGTTTGTGCTAAACATTTTGAGATTTTTTTGTCATGTTTAATTTTGTTATTCAGTTTTGTTTGTCAGTACCAATTCATTCGATTGCCTGGAAGAACTAAAATGGATATTTTCTATTGTTGTGTAGCGAGATGCAAAAACACTACGTATTCCTACTCATGCTCGTAACAAATGATTGTTTCGTAATGTACTGTTATATTACAGTTGCTACCATTGAATGTTAATGCCTATTGCTTAGTCAGATTAATTCTTGGTGGAATCACCATATGTGCATATTTAAGTACTAACTGCTCATGCAGACATGTTTATTTTAGTGCCAATTAGTGTAACTTTGATGGTTCTTGAAAATTGTACATTTTGAAAGTCTGCTTGTGCAGGGAGTGGATTCCGGGAGTTAGAATAGACCCACTCCATTTCCTGGCCAGATGTCATAAAAGGTGGACTAAACCAGAGACCCCTTAACCTCTATGCATGGCCTCATCTTATTAGTGATGACGGTCTGCAGTAAAGAGGGAACATTAACCCAGCTGCTCAAGTTACTATAGTACAGTGCAATACTCTTGTTGCGTGATGTTCTAGGCAGGTTATAGGTCCAGCAGATTGGGTTTTTGCCACACTTGGACCCTTACGCTGTGATTAGCCTAGAGGTGGGTTGCCTACAGTTCATATTGTAACACGGTGGAGTGGTTCTGGTAGGATTGAAGCCTATCTCAGTGGCCAACTGACATTTACAGTTAATTGAGAGTAATGCACCTGGCTTCCTTCAGTGCTTTGACGCTGTTGGTTGGGTCATCTGACCTGTGAAAATTGTCCCCGAAATGACCTATAAAGTGTTGAGTGGGACGTTAAGCCCTCTACTCACTCACTGTGCGGAGAGGGAACCATACTTATTGCACAAGAAATATTCACTGTGCTTAGGTATCTTCATGTTTACTAAACTATGCAATTTTTTTGTTTTATGTCAACTATCGGAGGTCGTGATTGCTCTTGGCTACTCTTTTACACAGTAGTCGTGATGTACCACTCACTCCAATTAATATCCCTTAGCAAATAATATTACCGTTTGTCAACATTATTGCGCGTGTTACTAGTGTCAGATTCAGTGATGCATTTTTGTGGAAATGAAATGTATGTGGTTTTCATTAAAAAAACATTACTTAAGTTTCTTTTACTGACATGATTTAAACTAGATTTGTTGTTTCACACATCAAGAAAGTAAACATATAGAGTACGATATGAGGAAGCACAATGAAGATGCTTGAACTGGTACTCTAAGGTCACGAAATGATGCCGCAGTGTGTATGCAGCACAAGACATTAGTTTCAGGGTGTTCTCAGACATTTGCCCCGTATCTAGGGTTAGGAGGATTATTGGGTTTGGAATAAATAAGTGCCGGATTAATGTGGGTGCTATTGATGCCGCAGCATCAGGCCCATTCGTACAATAGGCCCACGGAGTGGACGGGAATTTTCTCTAAATTTTCGGCCATCTCAAATTGCGCCATATTACTATATGTCGTTATATGTAACCGCGTTCAATAAAGGGTGGTTACTTCACAAGCTAGAGATCTTGATTTGTCTTGAAAGCTGGAGCCTGGAATATGTCGGGAAACCAGGTTTCAGACGCTACAGTTCTCATGAAATTTGTGTAGCGAATATAATTGTTCAATACTTGAAAATGTGAGGCCACTGAATGAAAGAATGACCGACAGTCGCCATTTCCGCAACAACCGTATTTTCGGCTTTTGTAGTACTGTATTTGAAATATAAAGAACTCGTTTTTGTCCATGCCAGATTCTCAAAAATAGTACTCTAACGTTGTAACCTTGAGCATTGTATTGCGCTTATGACCTATATATGTGCCTTTTATACAAATATTCTACACACTGAATACAGATTGTCGAAGGTGTGTACAACAAAATAAAATTTACATAACCTGGACACGTGTATAACGTTGAAATAGCACAAAATATCAGAACTACGTCACAATAGCGCACTGGTACTAAATCTATACCGTCGTTCTGTTAGTGGGAAGGTGTAGAAGTTGTGGTCTTTTGCGAAATAAGTTCTTAACTTTACGCTGTTGTAATTTCATATACAATAATTTCAGTAAAACAGTCACATACTCCAATTTTCTGTAATTTGACATCATGGTGATTGGCGGCGAAAAGAGTTATAAACACATCGATGAAGGACCGATACGTAGCCGCCGAACGCGCAGTCCGACGGCCGCGGCGGGCGAAAACGGCAGCGATGATGACGGTAAGCCGGAATGTCAAAGTTGTGTTTTTTATTTTGATGTTTTATTATTAACATATTTGTTTTTTTCATTGTTGTAAATTGTTGTATGTTTTGTAAATTATAATGTTCGTCTTTGCTGTTTTGCAGATGTTGGTATGCGCATTGGATCGGAGTTTCAGGCTTCAATTCAGGAGTTCGTACCAAGTAATATAGAGCATTTTTATTTTGCTGTGCTGTTTAAAAATTATCGAATTAATTTAATAATACAGAGGTTCGAGTTCCGACATTGTTCGAGTTCCCAGTGACTGGAATCGAAACCACCTGGGTCCACTTCGGAATTTTGAGTGTTAGCAGTCAAACATAATTTAAGCTTTTTCTGCTTGTTATATTTATGCAAACATAAGTTTGTGCAGCAATTTTGATGATAATTTTTAATTGGTATAGTTTATGACTAAAATGTTGTTAATTTTAGTTCAGAATATTGTAAGCACTAACTAATTCTTAAAGATGCTTTGTTTGACTTGTTTTTGGAATACTGTGTAGATATAAAGCCAGAAACGAAGTCAGATTCTATGCTTGTTTGGGCTGCTCATCATGATCCGGAGGTTGACAAGAGAAGTATGTTAGTCTAATTGAAATTTGCTGTTATGTCAGTGATGTTAACAAGAACAAGTTTCAGAATCTAAGGCTTAGCTTCATTATTAATGCTACTATCAAGGATTTAGCTATGTGGTCAAGGCTTTCCAGATGTCAAGGCCATTCCCAAGGATACTGTTTACTCGAGGAGTTTTTATAGTGTTATTTACATAATTAATTAAAATTGTTTAATTATAAGTTAATGATCTGTTGTTTTTACATGCCACCCCTCAACCTCCGCGTGTGTGCGTGCAGAGGGGTAGAGGCCCTAACAAGAATTGTGCAAAAGTAGGCCATAGGGGATCTGGGGCGGCGTCACCTGACATAATTATGAATTTTGGGATTCCCCTCCTATCTCCGGAATGGCTGAAGCTAGAGGCTTGCAATTTTGCGTGCATATAGATGGCTGAGGCCCCTAACGAAGACTTGCAACAGTAGGTCATATGCGCATTGCAGATCTGCGTCTGGGTCATGTGATCTACTTTTGACTTCTGCGATCCCCTACATATCTTAGGAACGGCTCTAGTTATAGAGTCCAACGTATGCTGTGTGTGCGGTCTGTTTGATGCAGCGTTCGCCAATTTACTTTGGACCCTTGTTAGTGATTCAACTTGTGTATGTGTGTATGTGCAGTTGATGCATATGCAGCAGTTGCAAAAGAGAAGCATGGATATAACATGGAACAGGTATGTTGATATCCACTGTTACTTGAAGAAATTGATCATTACCTGTGTGGGTGCTGTGAGCAGGTATTGAGGATCGATTACAAAGTGGCTCTGCTGACATTCAAAGTCCGCTGCACCTTGACCCCGTCATACCTGCGACTACCAATCCAGGATTGAGGACATGACCACAACCTGCGATCGACCACTACGGCACTGCGTCAACCTTTCACGACGACAACATTTGCAAAACGCGCTTTTCGATGCTCTGCACCAGCTGTCTGGAACTCACTACCAAAAACTGTTCTCAGTAGTGACTCTTTAGCAGTTTTTAAGTACAGGCTAAAGACTTTCCTCTTCTCCCAGGCTTTCCCTTCTTTCTCTGCTCACTAACACGCTGCCTGCCCCCAGCGCCTCCGTTATGACCTTACGGCGCTATACAAATCTGTTTATTATTATTATTATTTTGGTGCCATCTGTCTTGTGTATCTGTTCGCACAAAGTCTCAAAAACTACTGGTTTGAAATTGATGTAATTTGGTAAAAAAATGTCCCATGGTGAACGCCAGAAGTGGTTGGAAGTTGGTGACATTTGACCTTGACCTTTGACCTTGAGAGTTTTTTTCTCGTATTTTTTTCATTTCACTTGTAATACCATAATGTCTCATTCATTATTAACAGTTTTGAATGCTTTAACCTGGCAACTTCATTTTCGACATGAAGTCAAGGGGGCAATATCAAGGTCATGAGAGAAAGTGGCTGCATGCGGGTATGTGCTCCCCTTGGACAGTGGACACAATTTAATTTTGAAATATTTTATTCATTGCAATGGCTTTGTAGTATTGCTAAGTTTTGGATAATTTATTGGTGTCATTTGAATCATAGATATCTTAGTCTTTCCATGTTATTCATGTGGTATTAAAATATGTTCATTTTACATTGCTGCATACTTTAATTGCAAATTATACAGTAACAGGTGAAATTTCTCTTAGGTTTTCATTATGTATGGCATATGTGTCATCAGAAGTGTGTTGCCACTTATCCAGTTTCTAGCTACATTGCCAGATATGGCAGGGAGGCATCTTAACAGTTTGTAAATGGATCTAATGTGAACATAGTGGTATTGTTGAAATCTGCAATTTTGTCAGTACCACACAAATTGTTGTTTTTTCAGGCACTTGGTATGCTGTTCTGGCATAAACACAACTTTGAAAAGGCACTGGCAGACCTGCCAAATTTCACTCCATTTCCCGATGAGTGGACTGTTGAGGACAAGGTGCTGTTTGAGCAGGCATTCAATTTTCACGGCAAGAGCTTCCATCGCATTCGACAGATGGTAGGTTTATCAGAGAGGACCGAATTTTCGATAAGAGATATATTTTCACAGGGCAACGTTACTGAGCAGTAGTGAGTATCTGGAGGATAAGAGGAGAGATTAAGAAAGCTGTTATGTGCTGTATTGTGTAAAACAGTTATACCCAATAATATGCACACTCGTGTCAGTGGTTTTATTTGTGAAATAAGGCATGCTGTTTTATTGTTTTTAGTATTTTTCTTTGGTTACTTTATTTTGAGTTAGTTTATGTGAGTGTGTGTCCTGTGTTGATTGTGACTGAGTGTCATAGTTGGTGCCAGTGCAGTCAACAGCTGACTCTGAAGTGATATCTTATTTATTGAATGTGACGTTGAACTCTGCTCGCTGTGACTACATTGTGTGTGGTTCTGTCATTCTGTGACCAGCATGTTTTATGCAGTGGCACTGTGTTGTAATGTTATGTTCTCGACAGTTACCAGACAAGTCAGTTGCGTCTTTGGTGAAATATTACTACTTGTGGAAGAAGACGCGGTCTCGAACTAGTCTGATTGACCGACAAGCCCACAAGGTGTCGTCAAGCAGAAATGTCAGGTGAGCAATTCAGTAATGAACATGCCGTGCGTGCGTAGGCAGTGGTTGGTACTTGGGTCAGATAGTGCAAATGTTGCCAAATGATGGCTGAACAGATTGAGGTCGTGCTTGGGGTTGAGATTTGGGCACCCAGTCAACATTGTATTAGACGAGAGTCCCAATTTCTGCCACATATTAGATGTGGCCTTTGCCAAGGTTCCTTGAGCCAGTTGTTTTAATTTTCCATCACACTGCAGGAATGGTCAGAACTAGTGCAGCAGTTTGAAGTTAATAACATTTTGCTAATTGATGTCTGCTCGGTAGCATATGACATTCTGTTCTTCATTGTTTAACCAGATATCTTCGACCTGCGATTTGTGTTATGGCTGTTACGTTCTATTCATTTCCAATAGATTCATTCCTTAGTACATACAGTAACTGTTTCTGCACATTGTGAACGTGAGTGATGTGTTTGTGTTGTATATAGTGATGAAGAAGGCAGTGAAAGCAGTGGTGGTGAGGAATCCAAGGAAAATGCTGTGAGTTATTCGTACGTAATAATAATAATAATAAAATTTAATTATGTTGTCAAAAAATTCGAATATGAGGTGAAGAACTGTACCATCTGTAGAGACTGACTCGTGCAGCTGAACTGTGAATTGCTTGGCCATACCATCTAGCAGAGATATGTCTACATATTTTATTGTTATAACTGAGAGATTAGTACAACTATGCATCTGTAATATTAGTAGAAGTATGAGTGACTCAGCTGATAGGACTGATCAGGAGTCTATTCTGTGCATATTGTCCTTCATTGCGTGCAGTGTGAAATGATGCATCCGATCCATTCTCGGAACTGTGCGTGCAGTTTTCGTGACCTGCACGTAAGGTCATGTCTTAGCTCCCAGAACCAAGGTTCTCTTGGTTTCTGGTGATGAAAGACTGGCTTCGGTCATGATGTCTGCATCGTAGCGGAAATTGTCGCATGTTTTCGCTTGCACATGAATTTATTTCCCTGTCTGATCACACTGCACAAGCTATTATGTCATTTTGAATGACTGCTGATAGTAGGGTACTTAAAGCAAAACATTTATTAATGTATTTTTGAAACTGTTAATTAGTTAGGAATACTATTGTCAGTTAGAGGTACTGTAAAACGAGGTGAATTGGGATGTTATGGTGAGTGAGGACCAAAGGTGGAGAAGTTTTTTTTAAGTCACTACTACTCAGTATACGTTTTGTCTCTGTTTGTCTTTTGTCCCTATTTGCCCCAGCATCCCTAATTAGATCATTTTACGGTACATTGGGTACAAAGTTTATAATGGTTGAATGTCTGATTAAGCAGATGATGTCAATGTGTGTTTTCAGAAAAACGAACCTAGAAGTAGTGTTTTGCGTGGAGGCCTGATGTCCCCACGCAAGGTGGACACACATGCCCGGTTGAGGAACAAACGCAAGCCGCCACGTGGAATGCATCTGAATTCCGAGAGCCTGATGTCATTTGCTACATCTCCAACTTCTCAGGCTGATGCTTTGCTCAAGAAGTTTGATGCTGAACTTGTCGAGTTGAAACGCCAGGTTGGCTGTTTTAGTAATTTTGCTGTATTGTTCGTGTTTGCTTTTGTGCTATTGATATTTTAGTGATATACATGAAGTTATTCACATTTAACTGTGTCGCGATGTGTGCGTCATTGTATGGTGATTTAGTACTGCTTTATAATAAGATTGTCATTGTGTCAGCAGTCAGCATGCATTTGTATAACTGAAAGCATTAAGTAGTTTGCAGCCTGCCTCATACTGTGGTGTATCTAATATAAACATTCTAGTCGGTATATGCATAGTGTAAGTAGTGTTCATATTGTAGCCCAAAGCGCTTATCGATATATCGCAACGTTTCATTTCGCGATATCGTACAATATTAGGCCTATCTGTTGTTAAGCCTTTACTCGGTCACTCACTCACTCGCATGACTGGAGCTCGGAGAAGTGGTACAGTACCTATAGAGCTCGGAGGTCAGTCGGCGGCGGCGCCACTGTTTGATGTGTGCGACGTGATGGGGCATGGGGAGGCAACAGGACTAAAACTACTGCATGTGCCTGCCAGTCAAGACCAGCCAGTGGCAGCACTTATCAAAGCTTTGAGCCTCTAGAGTACGACTGTCCAGTATGACGTGGTTGGACGGACAGTCACCCTGTAGGGAGGGTGTGGAGCTGACTCTAGTGACCCTCTAATGCACAGCTCCTACTGTTTCCACTCACTCTGTCTGTCTGTTTTTCTCTTTGTGTGGTTTATGAGAATTTGTCAGGCATGTGGGCCTGTGGCATCACAGACGCTTGTGTGACTGATGCAGACTGCCAGATGACCACACACGGGTGGGAGTAAGAGACCACCAACAAAGTTTTGCCAGTGTCAGCAGTAGCGGTGATGCGTGGCTGGTCGTGTTGTTTGTTTGTGGGGAAGGCAGCCGCCGCCACAGTAGTGTCCTGTTGCCTGCCGACTGGCCATCCACACTATCAAATGATCTGATTATGTGGCTGATTTGCATTGTTTGTCAAACGTCGAATGCTGCAATGGCATGTGCGTGCATGTACGATTCTGTGACTGTGGTCTGTGCCAGTCATGCGCGATATCGTACTGATACCTGTGTGCAGTGCACAATACCATAAAGTGGACACAAAACAATTTTTTCACATTTGAAAATTAGTAGCAATACTACCTATTGGTATGGCAGAAGTACAGGCTATTTATTAAGTCAGTAGGTAACTCAGTTTACTGATTTTTCTTCTTCTTGGACTATGCTCATAATATCAAATTAAACACACATTTGTATAAGCACGATATATCACAAGTGAATCAAGAGTCTCTGGGTATGAGACTAGATGGGATAAGCTACAAGTAGGCCAGAGTAACTTGTTGAAGGCTGAATCAAATGCCAGCAGTGTTCCTATACTTCGCCCACTCCCATACACCGTAGGGAGATTCGGACCCCCCCCCCCGTCTAATGCAGTGTGCCTTGGGTTCCAAGAGTCTCCACCCCAAACAGAACCTTTATCCGTTCAGCACAGCCACATGACACGCAAACAGACTGACACACACCACGATACAGGATCATCGCTTGCAATAGGCCACACTATGCATGTTGTGCATTCGATGCGGCCTAAAATGCTTAGTTGTTTCAAATGCTGCTGCTGTAGTTGTCGTTATGTGCGTCACTACCACAGGTACAGAGCAACAAGCAGCACTTGAGCATGTGCAAAGACAAGGCTGCCATTGGAATTGCACTGTTCAGAATTCAAGAGGTTTGCTTCTGTTTCATGTGGTTCATGGAGGTTTGCTCTGCAATTCTCTTTATCATCTCTTCCCGTTGTATCGTACAACTGATTTGCGTTTGCGTGGTCTTCCTTTTCCAGTTGCCTAAATGTAACCCATTAGGAAACCTAAACTCCGGTAGTGTAAGCCCGTGAGCAAAGCTCATTAGAAGTGCCTAAGGCGTATAATGCTTGGCTGTGTGATGCTGTTGTTGTTGATGCATTAATTATGCACGAGAAGCAGTTTGAGGCTTGAATAGCTGTGTTTGTTTGTTACAGAGCGGTCTGAAACTAAATGGGAAATGGACGAATGATGAGCTCCTACTGGCTGTTCAAGGTACTGCCAGTTTGACGCAGAGCTAATTATTGTCTGTGTTTTAGTGAACAAATGCTGTCATTTAGCGATAGCCTATCACATGTGAAGATAGATGTTAAGTCTGCTCAGCTTTCAGTGTGTAGCGAGCGTAAGATGTGCAGTTTAATGGACATCTGCTGTTTACCGTAAGATAGATCATGTAAATGAGCTGTTAGAAAGTTTTACACCGCTGACTGCAAAGACCAGTAGACTGGTACTATAAGCAGACAGATGGCAACAGAAGAGATTTTGCATTGAAACAGCTGCAGAGACTAGAACGTATGCTATTTTGAAATAGCTATTTTATGCTTGTTTTGTTGCACACAGGTGTCCGTCGCTATGGCAAAAACTACAAAGCTATCGCTGAAGTGATTGGCAACAAGAATGAGTCTCTGATTCGCAGCTTCTTTGTGACTTACCGGCGTCGGTTTAAACTGGATGAAGTTCTGGCTGAGTACGAAAAAGAGCACAGACTGGAAGCGAAGCCACAGAGTGAAGAAGTAAGAAATTTCACTTCTCATGTGGCTAGATGTTGTATCTTCTTATTAAACAGAAGCTTCTTATATATAGATCAACGAGCAGTGCGTGGATTGGGGTTTTGTTGTGTTTGGTAAAATTGTTTCTCAAGTTGAGTAACTTGAGTCTTCTTGAGCCATGTGGGTCTATGGTGTATTGTTAACATTAACTGACTTGACTGACGTTTTAGAGCTGATACGGTAAAGTTTTCTAAAATTTGAGTGAGATATTTATGTATTTTGGTCTCTGTTTTTGTAGCTCTCACCACCAGTTTACACAGTAAGATTGTGCTTTGAGGGCTAATGTGTGGCATTTTGTTTGTAATTCTGCTGTATATTAATAATGGTTATGGCATATAATTTTTAAATCTTAAATCTAAGGAAATTTTAGCATGTACGTGGCTACTCATCTAGCTGGTGAGCTAGCTTGTCACCAGACGACATGAACTCTAGACATTTTTAGTGCAAATGCTGACCTTCTGTGACTGACTACAGATTAACACCATGGTGATAGGCCTCATGGCTTAATTGCAGTATTACAGCTATAGATGCCTATTTGAATTTTTAAGATTTTAAAAATAGCCCACTTTTGGTTTACTTACATGATAGCCTGTAATTAAATACATAACACAATTACAAGTTTGTCATTTTGATTTTGTCCGTTTGCTTTTATTGCTGATGTATTATTAGAAGTGTTATGTTGGGTGAGCTGCATTGCTGTAGACTGCAATGGAGGAAGAAGCTGTGTTAGCCAGTAGTAGTGGTTCGGCAGTGTCAGTTTCGGACTCAGCTGCGACAGCCGGCGGTGATGCTAAGCTGCCACCAGCCATCACAATGCCCGAGATCTCGTCTGTTACCATGTCATCCGCTGCCATTGCAGCCACCGTTCAGTCATAGTCTCACTGTGCTAGCTATTGCTGCTTTCTCTCACAACTGTAATACGTTTAATAGGCAACATCTTTGCAGTGATGATTGTCCGGTGTATATGAGGGAAAATATCAGAACTGTGCTGTATTGTGTTCTGTTGATGCATAGGCACTTTTGTATGAGCAAGTGAAATATGGGTTGTCGATTCAGGTTTAGAATTAGGTATTTGTTTCTTAAGTAAATGTTTTTTCTTAAGTTAGGAGTCGTTTGTACTTGGGTTTGTTTTTGTGCTTTTTGCTTTTGTTGGTTGCTATGAAATTAATCGTATCAGTTGCCCATGAAATAGTCCATTGGCAAAATGACAGAATGTGACGGTTTGGACATTTAGCTGTGCTCACTCAGTCACACATTGCTGAATAAACCAGGTGTGGTCATGCTGTTTTTACAGCTGTCTGCTTCTGATTTAGCTGTTTTTATAATCCAGTACCCCTGAACCTCGCCAGCCTCACTTCATTAATGGTTTTAGTCTGAAGTTAACGGGAATATTAACAGTGCTGGTTTTGTTACCATAGTAATGTGCAACATTTTTTGTTGCACGATGTTCTAGGCAGCTTACAGATCCAGCGATTGGGTTTTTGTAGCACTGGGACCCTTATGCTGTGCTTAGCCTAAAGACAGTTGCCTAGAGTCTATATTGTAACACCATGGAGCAGTTCTGATGTGATTGAAGTCTATCTCAGTGGCCAGCTGGCTTCCTTCTGTGTTTTGACACTGTTGGTTGGGTCATCTGACCTGTAAAAGTCGAAATGACCTATAATGTGTCGAGTGGGACATTAAGCCTGTGCTTACTTACTTGTCAGTCCAGTGCAGTCGATAGCTTGTAAACTGTAAAGTCTTCATCTCTCCAGTATGACCTACAGCTCTGCTCACTAACTGTAGTTATTGTATCTGGCTTGTTTTCATAGTTATACATTAGTTTTTTCTGCATTTCTGTTGACACATTAGAAGATTTACATTACTTTTGGCTGTGCAACACTAACTGTGCAAAATCATTCGGTTTGCCACTGTCAGTATGCATTTATATATGTGTGTGTTTGTACATTTTGTGTTGGTTTGGTTATTGATATTAGTCTAGTTAATTATAAAGATGAAAATAAAAGGGGGAACATTAACACAGCTGTTCTAGTTACTATAGCACAGTGCAATACTCTTGTTGCATGATGTTCTAGGCAGCTTATAGGTCCAGCAGATTGGGTTTTTGTCACACTGGGACCCTTACGCTGTGAT
>Ga0126335_1000620_pt1 | contig 17578 bp, 13 predicted proteins | sample OlaspJWI45metaG_FD_108409 | JGI IMG/M metagenome (GOLD analysis project Ga0126335, IMG submission 108409) | Marine gutless worms symbiont microbial communities from Oahu, Hawaii - Olavius sp. 1 OAHU.JWI-45 metaG | ecosystem: Host-associated > Annelida > Digestive system > Unclassified | place... | reverse complement strand
TTCACGGCTTCGTCTGCGTTCCGCAAACCGACATCAGCTTATTGTACCTCGCTGTCGACTCAATACATACGGCCGTCGGGCGTTTTCGATTGCCGGTCCGACGGTCTGGAATTCGTTGCCGTGTGAGCTGAGAGATCCAGCGTGTGGTTTTGACAGTTTTAAACAGTTTCTCAAGACAATCCTTTTTAGTCTCTACTAATGTGACCAGCGCATTAGAGGTTTTCTTAAATGATGCGCTATATAAATTCACGTTTTACTTACTTCAAATGTCGTAGGCACATTGCCTACCTAGAGTACTATCTATAAATGCAAAACTAGATCACGGGGGGCAAAAACTAGGTCACGTGGCTACATTCTAAATATGCGGATCACTGTGAATAACTCTGAAACGGCTAAATCTATGGGCTTCAAATTTAGCAAGTAGATAGATTGTAAAGACTAGAAAATAAGCAATACAAAAGTAGGTCAAAATAGGATATAATCTAGGTCACATGACTTACTTTTAAATTTTGGAATTTTGTCTATATTTCTGTAGTGCCTTCTTGACTGCAGACTTCAAATTTGGTGCGCACATTGCCTATAAACAGTATTATCAAAAAGTGCAAAACTGGGTCACAGGAGTCGATCACTAGGTCACGTGGCTACATTTTAAATTTGTAGACCGCTGTGAATAACTCAGAAACGGCTAAAACTACAGGCTTCTTATTTAGCATGTGGACAGATTGTAAGGAGTAGAAAATAAGCAAAAGAAAAGAAAGTCAAAAGGGACATAATCTAGGTCACGTGACCTACTTTGAAATTATGCAACGTTTGAAGCTAGATACTTCTATTTTTGTGCTCTTACTCTCTACGAAAAGTACTATCTCCAACTAGAGCACATGCCAAATGTTTATGATACCTTGTGAGCGACTTCAAGCAGTGGAGTTGGTTTCGCCGTCTGCAGTTGAGGCAGTAGTTGTTGGTGTCTGTTGATATAAATTCAGTCACTACGAACGATTGTCGTCAATTAGAGGTGTCATGTAGCTGCCGTGATGGTGTACTGCGATTTAGGACGTCGTGTGTTTCGGGGCGCCCAGAGCCGGCGGCTATACGTGGCAATTCATCTTAATTTCCACTTTTTCTAGTTTCTTATGATTTGGAGTTGAATTGAGTCATTCTGATAGCAGCGCCTGGCTTGTAATTGGCACGTTGTAATTGGCACCACTCAAACTGTTGACTTTCGCAGTGTTATAACTAGTTCAGTAGGCCTAACCACCACTGTTGTTGTCATAAAAAGATAGCCAGTTTGCGCGAAACTACGGTGTTTTGACCACACCGACAACACTAATGCTTGTAGGCTAGTTATCAAAGTATCTGTAGGCGACTAAAGTGTACGCATCCGACGTACCGTACGAAAGACATTTCAGCAGAGAATAATTCGTTTCACTTGGTTGTATAGCACGCACAAAGTCAGTCAGACGTGAACACGATGATGGAACGACGCTCAGCAATGCCGGGAGACGTTGACGTCAATCATTGGTCAGCGCAGTGACGTCACAACCACCTGCTGAACTAACTGCCGTTGTAGCCTAGCATCATCATATACAGTAGCACAGGTGCTCTGTCACCAACATGCATGCTATGCTAGTTCGTTCATACTACTACTGCCATGCATGTACGCTTAGTGCTTACTTAGTCGTCTTTGACACCGGCACACCGTCCTGGAATCGTAACGACTTGTCGACAACCGAATTCCACAAAACGCGTTGTAAAGTGACTTGTCATGCAAGCATTTACATACACGTACAGAGTGGGCCATAAAAACCGACCCCTCAGATTATGTTGTTATACTGTATCTGCACGTGTTTATCTGTACAAACAACCCAGCATTTTAATCGTCGTTTCTTTCAACACAAGATGAAACCAAACCCTGATAGCGGCGTTAAAATTTTACACAAAAATAATACAATAAAATACTACAATATAATCGAAGCACCCCAGAAGCATTTTGACACAATGGCAAAATACATTAGCGATAACGTATTTGTGTTCTTGACAGCTTCTCGCAGCAGCCAGAGCTGAGAGATATCGCTGTCAGGTTTATCATTTCTCTTGGACTTCTGCTAGACCCTGTGTTGCCTTTTTGACTGCATATTAGCTCAGTCACATGCTTGTAATTCTTTTCTGATCAGGCAATCTGCGGTCGTTCCGCATCAGTCTTCCGTTCAATCGAGTTCGTCTGCTGCATCTTGCACTAACCTTCAACAGAGCTGACAGCCCACTTCTTGATTGAAAACCCTTTACAAATACGTTTTGTACTTCATCCCTTACTTTGACAAATTTAATGAAAGATTTTTCTTCGCATGTGAACAGCATGTTTGTCAACAAATTGATGACAAGAAAACCCAACAAAACGAATAAAAATCAATTTAAGTCGAAGTCATTTTTCACGGAAAATAACGCAAACAGACTAATCTGGCCCGTGAAAGTTTCACGGAAGATATTGACACAACATGGTCAACTTACCTTCCGTGAAATTTTTACTGATGATAACGCAGAGCCAAATTAACATCAGTGTGATGTAACGCAATGCTATAACTCAACTGTTTTTTTGTAGAATTGAGTATTTTATTTATTCGATACCAGTCGCAAAAATCTTTCTAAGTTTTGTTCAAAATTTATGTCGATTTCTCAGAAATGGTTTAAGCTTCAGAATGCACTGTAAATTTTACTTCTATCTTTACGTTAAAATATGATAATTGGCTAGTTACAGGCGGTCGGTTTTTTTTGGCCCACTATGTCACTGTTAGTTTTTAGTATAGTATGAAAACCAAACCTTGTACGTGTATTTTACGTTCGTAGTCTCGTACGATTTGTTTTGTCTGTGAGACGGTTTTGCAAACTTTTTTGTGTAGTGCTGTTGGTGGTGTTCGTGTGCGTGCGAGTCGGTGCGACTGTTACAATAAATATTTGGTGTGTATTAATTTCAGGCACTGTAGTAGAGAGTAGAGCTTGCCGGTTCTGTTCGCCGATTGTCAACAACAGTAATACGACAATCTGTAGCACTGACTTTTTTCAGCTTCCAGGACAAGGTGACCGAGTACTAAGACATACCATATAACAAACTGCCAAATCTTGTCATTTCGAGATATAATCCCAAACCTCCCTGCCACAACAGACACTCAAGTGAGCAGCTTGAGCTATTTGTTTGAGTTTTTATGTGTTTTACGTAGGATCAATTTGTGTTTGGGCTGTTTTTGTAATGATGCTGTTTGTGGTGTTCCTGGTTGTTGTGAGTATGGTTATTAATGCATTTGTTCGAGAAGAAATTTGTTCTAAAATAACCCATAAGTGAGTCATTGAACTCATTCGCTCGCCATCTTGCAGCAGTCAGTTATGATTACTCGAGCTACATTGCTATCTTATACACACAAAGGACCAATGATGATACTATGCTCATTGTGAATGACACTTCGAACATAATCATCAGTAGGCTGAATTTATGTCGATTTCTCAGACTTCGACTTCGAACATAATCATCAGTAGGCTGAACAACTGATAAAATCTGTGAAGGTGCAGTATAAATCTTCATTTAATATTTATCAAGAACAAAAGAGCAAATAAAAGATAGCACAGAATATTCTAAGTATTCAGCATTTCTGTAGTTTAACAAGTTAGTGATCCAGATTTGTTTATTTAATTTAACCATATCATCTGGCATGATAGTAACAAGCAAGCAGTCAATATTTTCTGTTTTATATGCAACAAAAATATGCATATTACTTGAACATATGTTAATAGTAAAACTTCCAAGCAGACATCATGCAAGGCATACCACCAAGTACATCTAGCAACCTATAATACAAGTAAGGTGACTAACATCACAGGGTCTCCAGTGCTCAATTTTTTTCTAGTCGACGAAAGAGTGTAATTAACAATTTAACATATTTAGGTCAGTGATGTCATGTTACTAAGTACAGCTTGCTGTGGGCTATTGCAGCCAGGCGCTGCTGACCTCTGGTGAGTAAAATGAAAAATGGCATTTTTGGCAGATTTTCTTAGCAGTTTTTTTTTGCAAATTTTGCCACAAATTAAAAAACTTTCCAGATATCTAAGTGCGCACATCATCCTCGCACTAGACGTCACCTTTGTGCCAAATTTGACGTTCTTAGGCCTTCTCAGTCCCGAGATATCGTTTGGAGAACAAACAGTCACCCAGAATATTTTGCCATCCATGAACCTCACTGCTCCACACTGAGGAATAACTTGAAAAAACAAAAACAAGAAACTGCTAGACATCTCACCGAGTAGAGAATAAATGATTTGCCGACAGCAAAAAACAAGGATCAATCGCAATTGGTAACAATTCATCATCAATGAACTCAGCCGCTGTTATATTATTGCCAATGTGTGCACACTGTCACAATGGAAATGTCGTAACACAATGGTCCAAGGAATATTAACTACTGGCAACAAGACAGCAGCAATAACATGTGATATTGCTAGTGTATTAATTGCACCATGCTTCCTGTCACCACCGGCAGTGCAACGTGCCACTACAATGATAACCGTCCAATAACTTTTTATCATTCACCAACCAAAACACAATACCTGTACAGTTACATCCAAAACGTGCATATCACATGCATGAAAACAACTTGGCACTGACAAACATACTGTATATATATGGTTGATGGACCCCACTGTGGTAATGTATCTGTTCTGCAACAATATTCATAAGCATAATTAGACTATATGACATGCATTAAGCAGCTTTAATCTATGCAAGTTAAAAAACACACAATAAACAAAAACGTTGAGTGACAGTCTAATATTTGGTTAAAGCATTTGTGACTAAGCATGCTGTAATCCAGAATGGTAAAAAAAATTCTCATAAAAATATAACCCACCAGGTACATTTGAATTATTACAATGCCAATTATGCATATTACAACATACAGCATTAAGTTGAAAGTAATCCGAAAACAATTTAAACTAAATACATATAATTAGCCACCAGAAAAAAAACAAATTTAAGCTATTTTACTGATACAATACTAGCTAATATCTCAACATACAAGATTATAAATTCAGTGAACTATATCGCAAAATAATTTATATCACATATATTTCCTGAATTTGATATTTGTTGCATCTAAAACATTACTATATTCACCACATTGCAACTGCCAGAATCAACAAATGTCTCAACATCTAAAAATGCTGACATCTTTTAATGACACTAAAAAGTAACCTCTTTAAAAAAATAATAAAGCTTTAGTTCTGCATATAACAATAAATAAGCCTTCAAAACAAGTCACATTAACAAATTATGTATATAATAAAAGATATTCAAAAATATTCACCAAAAGTAGACCATAGAGCATCATTACAGTACACACATGAAAGCTGAAAAATTGGTCAAATACATTATGTCATTCAGCACATTCTCAGAAGTTGGCTTGAAAGCTAAACCGGATTTTCTAACAAAATAATGGCATAGTGTGTGAGTGAGCAGTTCATTATAGTTGCATAGAACAGTAAGTAGCACATATGATCTACTCGAACTCAGACTGCTTGTGAAGTTCTTCAGCGTGTGTCCAGTAAGCAGCAGAACGCATCTCTGTGATACGCGACAGGACGCGCTCAAATGCAAATAATTCTTCTTCACCAGTGAAGAGGCTTGCAGTTTCATTACTGTCACCCTGATGACACAACAACAACCACACCTGACAGACAACTGTTTTATGCCCTATCCAATTCAATGAATCAGACATGCCCATCTGAAAGGTGAGAACTTATCTTCAGCAACTGAATAATTCTGGCCAAATCCCCTTCCAGACACCACAAACAACTCATTGTAGGTCTTAACAGCCACTGCACGCAAATTACTGGGGTGAGAGTCCAGTATATTAATCACCAAGTTTTTTGTCACTAAACACTAATGGAAAATAACATACTTCAATAAAAAGAACATCATTTTTCTATCTTCGTTATATCTGCTCTCAATATATCTAACATCATCATGAGTGACAGTTTGAACTTTGAGGTTCCATACAATGTTCATTTCTAACTTCTGCTAGATATAAAAGATCAGAATGTTTTCACTTCTCAGAAATAAGCTTACTCAACTTACTGACTAGCTGATGGCAATTCAGTTTTCACATCTAAGACCAAATGCCATTTCCTTAAGTTTAGCCTATCTGCCAGTTTCTGCATACTATGTTCCTGCCCTTTTTGGACCTTAACAAAGTAGTAAAAGACCAAGACAAACAGGCTTGATGTGGAGGTCACCAATGACTACACGAGCATGCTGTTTATCGTATTCAGAAAGCGTATGCATGCCAAAGAGGTTTTCAGGTAGATGCTCAGCTGAGAAGATCACTCGAACCTAACAGATAACACATCAACAGAAATTCAGACAACATTAGTTTGAACAACATCCAAATTCTACAAAAGCTTTCCAATTCGCCTGCAAGAAGCAAAAAAGCAAAAGCAGACAAGCTGCCAGTATCGGCATTAATAAGACAAAAAATCAAGAACATGCTTGGGTTAAGGTTTGAGCCCGTAATGATCTCAAGAAACAATATTTTAAGTACATATATTCCCCTTCTGGACAGTGAAACAAAAATTTAAAAAAAACTAAAAATTTCAACAAGAGAAAATTTTGTTGACAACTGCATTTTCATGTAACATGAAGTATTCTTTGTTAAAACACACAATGGGGCCAAAGCCAAGATTAAGGATTGCCATGCCAATGGTTGTCAGCTGACCAAAAAACCTAATGAATTGAACTTATCTTAGTTGCCATACTACAGCTCTAGATGGAGTTAAATTAGCAGTTTTCATCACTTGACACAATACACTATGAGTCAGAAAAAAGCAAGCCAAAATGTTTTTATCATACCTTCTATAAAACATCAGATTTGATAAAATTTGGTGAGTAGTATCGTGAATAAATTTGCTACTCAGCAATTACACGTTTTCCATTTCATCTAAATAGTTGTCTACACTACCGTGTGAAACAAATTCGCATTTTTATGTAAATTACAATGGAATGCTGTGAGCGTGTTTCATTAAACATGAAGTTGGCATGCAGACATGCTTTCAGCCTTGTGTGTCACTGATCAATGGCCTTGTCGATGACGGTCTGCTTCAGCTCAGCCCAGAGATGAGACATTGCTTTGGGTCGTTGATGGCCCACATTTCTGCCTAATAAATGCATTCTTGTATCAGTCCCCATATACTGTAGTCAACAGGATTTAGGTCTGGTGAGTTTGTTAAATAAGTAAAAAAACTACTTCATTGCTTTTATTGCTATGTAAAAACTTCAGATTTAATGAAATGCACTCAGGGCATTCCATTGTAATATATGTAAAAACACAAATTTTTGTTTCACACGGTAGTGTAGAGACACTATTTAGATGAAATAAAAACGTGTATATTGCTGAGTAGCAAATTTATTCATGATACCACTCACCAGATTTTATCAAAATCTGCTGAGTTTTATAAAAGATATGATGAAAACATTTTGGCTTACCTTTTTCTGACTTACAAAAAACATGCATCAAAACCACAAAAGCACAAAAAACTGGCCCAAGCTAAGACAGATATACAACATCAAACAAAACTACAAAACCCCTGGTGTAGTAGGCTTTCAACACAAACCCAATAAATTGTCACTGCCACTGGTAAATACCTTCTGATCATAGAGAGTGTCAATCAAAGTTATAAATCTCCTCGTTGCAGATCGGTTATCCAGAGACATCTGTGGTATGTCACGAAGAAGAATGATGTCAAAATTCTTACAGATTTCCAGATAGTCTGCAGCTCCGAGTGGCTGTTTCACACACGTGCCAAAATACACCATGGGCCATAAAAACATGACACTATTATTTAGGCTGTAACTTTGCCAAATGTTAACTGATCTTCGTATTGTTTTACTTCTGGACAGTGTACGAAATTTGCTACAAAAACCCATGTAATATTTCCCACCAAATCTTAGCTATGTTACTGCACTATTTTTGGAAATTCCAAGTACAAATTTGCTGCTAATATTGTAAACATTGTAAAGACAAAGCATCGATTTAATGTGTGCCCATAATAATGCAGCTAGCTTACTTACTTATTAACTTAGTTTTTGCCTTCTGTTAAATATTCTTTGAAATAGCAAACATGTTGGTCCTAAATTTTGTTAGTGCCACTACACACCTGGCACATGATGCAGTACAGCTTATGACACAAATAACACCTTTTCATTGGACCCAATCCGTGGCCACTAAACGACTCCGACCTCAATCTGTTTACTACAAGATATGGGTCATCGTCCAGGAGCAAGTTTATCAGTCATGGGTGCATAACATTGAGGAACAGTAGCAGCACTTGCTGAATGTTTAGTGTGGCATGGATCAGGGCATCATTGATAGTGCAATAGATAAGTTACGTGGGAACCTTCAGACGTGTATGTGGGCAAATGTTGGGACACCTCTATCAACTGTTGAACAGCATCAATAAGCATTTAGCTGTATAACACAAAATATTTCATTTTATGGTCTGTGATATGTTCTAAGTTGTATCATTTGTAATTTTTAAAACAATTTTAGACTTCAAATTTCCCAAGGTAGTGCAGTAACATACTTAAGGTGTGCTGTGAATGACTATATGGGTTTTGTAGCAACTTCATACACTTTCCAGCAGTGAAAGAATTTTATAGATTGGTTTATATTTGGCAAAGTTACAGCCAAAACAAGTGTCACAGTTTTATGGCCCACAATGTATTTATTATTATTTCACAACATCCAACGCTGTTAATATTGATGCAGACACATAAACAAGACAACTATTATAACTGTCTGCTAAAAATGCTTTTTACTGTTCTCCATTCCATCACTCAGGCACTGAAATGTGCAGATACATGTTAGACTCAGTTAACCTGGTTACAAAGTTCATGAAAGCCAACATCAAGGATGCGACCGCATGTCTTCTCGAATGTCAACGTACGTCCAAGTACTTCTATATGTCGAGTGCCTTCAACTATAAACAAACACAACATTTGCAACTGACAGCAATTACAAGTGTGGCAGTCAACTTATACCCAACTCAACTCATCCACAGGTCAATTCATTCACAAGGGTTAGGACATAAGGTAAGTGACAGGGGTAATATGCCTTGGGCCGAGTTGGGGTTTACTTGACTTAGGGATTAGTTGACTGCAAATGATCGCCGTATGTACACATACTGTCATATCAGTAATTTAAAATCACAGAAATAAGACATCAAAATGTTCTCTACTGCTATGGTCATAGTGAAACTTACAGCCAGTGGCTCGGCTGACAAGATCTTCATAGACGTGATCCATCTCATACTTAGCATCACAAGCACTCGACCTAACATCATACAAACATTACAACTGATCAGAAAACATCAGTGTCTCACATGATGCTTGTATATAACTGACAGATATTTAGCCACAAATGAGTAAGACTACCCACCTATGTAACTTACAATCGTACTGTGACTAGTCTTAACTGTATCAACTCACAGCTATGAGGTAACATGACAGCACGTGACCATAGAGCAACTCACACAAAATATGTGTTTCCTTCGACGGGAGATGCGACACGTCGATAATCTATTGAGTCGAGATTGACAATCTTGCAGTTCAGCTAAAACACAGTCACTTTACGTCACATGATACTGGTAAAAATCCTGTCTAATGCTTCACCCCAGGGCTCATTTAGATGCTTACGGCAGCTCAGTTTGACTTTATATCTAAATGCATTGATCTAAATCTGATCGAAAATTGACAAAGATATGTGCATCATGCTCATACTGATCTGCACCTGCCAGGCAGTTTTAACTTTATGCTTTCTGTTCTTTAAGCAATCACGTGGAAAAATAACCATGAAAATCACATCAGTGAGTGTTATTCATTAATGAAAATCCTTATTTACCAGACTAAACTATGCCCCACGCATCATAGCAAAAAGCTACGATAATTACAATAATTATTTACTAAACAAACTGTCAATGTTGGCAATACCTTTAACATTGGTATGAATGGGACAAAATTGACTCGCTGTAAGCCATTTTTGTACAAATCTGCAACAAAACTGCAATAAATCACATATATGACACAACCTTGCATAAAACTATTATGTCATCTGTTAACCAGTAGCATATTTTGCGATAAATATACAATCTACACAATTTGTAGCTTAACGTTACGAGTAACACTCAAAGGATATGACAGCAAAAAGCAGTAATATTTAATATTCTCACAAAATCATTCAACTGCATGTTTTGTATTTACTGCTCTTACACAACACTTGCTCACCTGGAAAATGGTCCATTAGGATGGTGTATCTGTACATGTACATAATAAATCGGCACTAAGGCATGTGACCATCAAACAGTCACTGAAACAAAATATAACCCATCACTATTTAAATGAAAACATATAACATAACAACAAAATTATAAACTGACCATCTGGTCGTCGATTAGATGTTGCAACAATGACAATTCCATTGCGCCACATGTGTGAGAACAACCGCTTCAAAATCATGGCATCCGCTATATCCGTTACCTGCAGAAATTACCATACATCATATAGTTACTTATTGCAAATTGTAGTAAGTTACAAGACCAATTATTAGTACATTAGTACATAACACTGCATAGTGTGTGAGTGAGCAGTATTTTCAGAGTTGCATAGAACAGCAACACATAAAGTAAAGTTGTAAATAATACTCGTGAAATACCAAAATACGGCAAAAAAGTACTTCAAAACAATGCAATATTTTCACTTGAAATTCATCGAAGCAAAGCAGAGTTGTATCTCGTCCAATATCACGTGCTACTGGAGTGATTGGGTCATACGGCTGCCCACGATTCAAGTTGAAGTTCTTCACATTCATTGCCAGCTTGGCTTGATGAATCCCTTAACAAAAAAAGTCACATACTAATTACGGATTCCTCCACATTTATTCCTACATCCTTTCACATTCCTCTGCACATCACATAACCTGTTACTAGTTTTATTTTACTGCACAACTGTCACAATTCCACTTCCTTTTTTATATTAATTTACACTGATCTGTTATAATACAACAGTGATGCAATGCAGCAACCATTACCTAACATGGCACAAAGAATCAAATAACACACATGAAGTGCTACAAAGTTACATTACACATAGTGTTCATATCGTAGCCCACAGCACTAATGGATATATCGTGGCGTTTCATATTGCGATATCGTAAGATATACAAGCCTACATGTTGCAGTGCACTGGACGTCAGTCAGAGTGTATAGCCGCCAGTGGCACAGCAGTCACCAGGGGCATGTGTTTTTGCACAGCGGCTGAACAGCCGCTGGAAGGCTGAACCTTAGCAGACTGTGTTTTTGGTAAGCGGCCGACCTAATTAACACAAGCCGCTTAGCAGCATAGTCAGCGCATTTCATAGCAGACTGAGTAGCTGAAAATAAACATGGCAGAGATGTTTACATGTAATTGTTTTCATTGTAGTAATGGAAAACATAAACGTTTTAGTTCAGTTTCACTTCTTGTCGCTCTCTCATAACGTGTGGAAACATTAACATATCAGGTCAATTCTGTGGCGACAGTCTGGCAGTGTGGATGACACGAAACTTTTGTTACATACTTGTTACCTATAAATCAGCCCATGGAGCTGGGAGAGAGTGAACAGAGCATGCAGGTATAGGCCTTGACACTGTACTGGACTATGGCGCAATGGTCACTGATCAAAGTGATCACGCCTCCCCGCACCCCTATGTGACAATGTATGTTGTGGGTAGAGATGTGTGTGATGTGGATGGTCGTGTTGTTTGTGAGTTGCTGGGCCAACTGGCCACTGATGTGCTTTGTTTGTTGAATGGCAATGGTCTGTATGTACATATACGATATCTACATTATATCTACAACATCTGGGTGCTATGATATCATGAGATGGTCACATCCGCAATCAATATGGCGATATCGCCTGATCGATATGATCACTAATTAAGACATTCTATTAAATAAGCTTAATTATTAATTGAACCGAAGCTGGTATGTAACAGGAAGAGAGTAAATCCTGACAAATCCTGTGCTGCAGTGAAATAAGAGATAATAAACACACAGAACTGACAATATACATACTCACGAAAACTACAGTATTTCACCAATCTACATAATATTTTAGCAAATACAGAACACACACACATCTTCAACACAATGCTAACAGTGTAAAATTATGAACTAGAAAACTAAATATAAACACACAATAAAACAGCTGAGCATATACACACTATAAGAAGTAACCAAAACCAATGGAATGATGATAACTTACGCGTGTGCACATCAAGCATAAACTCGTGAAAATGAACGCGTTTCTTCCGAGAAAGACTGCAGGCATCATGAAACAAATCCATTAGCGTAGTCTTCCCACAACCGACTCCTCCATAGAGATATAGGCCTTTTGGTGATGAAGAGAACTTCAAAGGCTCATCAAGGGAACTTGGCCTTTTTGGAGCCATCCCAACCAAGCCATATAATTTCTACAGCGACAACAAAATGATCAAAAACTATTTTATCACAGTGCCAGCAGTGTGGCTACTAAATATCTTATCTATTTGTAAGACTCTTTAAAGGCCAACTGCAATCAAAAATCTTTAGTACAATTTTTGCAATAATCTTGCTGCAAAAAACTCACTTGCATAGTATATTTGTATAATTTTGACTTATTATTGCAAAAAACAAAACAAAATTATTTCACTGTCGTCTGCATAAATAATAAATTTCGTTTTGTTGATAGTTAATCTTTGTAACAGTGATGTCACATTTGATGATGTAAACAACTGCCATACTTGTGCACATGTTTGAGCATAAAACATCCACTGACATCTCTAGAATGCCCCATTTGAACAGTTTAATAACGGCACAACAATGCACAATGATTTATGTTAACAAAAATACAAATCCACAACATGCTATCGACACAACCATTGACATAATGACATAGCGCATTCGCAACACGGAAAATGGTCATTCAGGAACCAACTTCAAAACTTCTGCACCCAGGGTACAGAAGTTGGTGCTCGGCAGGTTCGATCAAGGTATTAATATTGAAACAAATAGCAGACTAATCATTATAGATGTGATACCCCATGTCTTATTTCAGTATGGACTATTTAAAAATGCATTATCTCAACTTTAATAATTCTGACCGCAATTGGCCTTAAAAAGACACACGCCTGATAAAAATATCAAGAGATAACTAACAAATATCAACAGCCTTGGCCATAAAATGATTAACATTTCATTATCACTTTAAACAATTAGACTGATCACTGTTCATGATCAGAAAAATATGTACGATAGATTGAAACTTGCACCAGATATACACGTTAAATGCAGTACTCAAAACTGATATATTTTCAAGCAAAGTGGCTGAAAGCAAGTTGGTGCAGTGCAAAAAAATTATACTTGACAAAGTGGATAAAATTACTTATCTAGCACCACTAATAGTTTAACACAACAATGCAAACTACAAACACAAGAAATAAATACTACATACAGCTGACATTTCAGTAAACATTCCATCAGTGGATCGTGGCTGGTGTTTGTAACCATCAAGATCTTCGCTAAGTTTCTGTAAGTGTTCAACGACATGCAGCTGATTCTCATCTGGACGCAACTCTCCAATTGCTAAACGATGCTGATACAGCTGCAGAGGACCAGAAACTGTATTGCCATCTGGGGCACTACTGGCACCAGAACCATTACCATTACTGCTTAGTGCATCCACTGATGAGAAAGTGCTTGCTTGTCGAGCTAAAACACACAAAAGTGTTTGGACATTTAATTCATAAATATTGTGCCTAGTAACATATTTGCAAGCAGTGAAGCAATTACGGTTACACATCTTACAGACTGACACTAAAGGTTCCACCGACCCACCGGCCAATGAGGCTCCAGCTGAACTACCAACCCAGCGCCGACCAACACTAACACTGACACTATCTCTACCCTAACACTGATCCTAACCCTAACCTTAAACCCTAACAGTATTATAAGGACATTATAACGCTATAATAAAATACGCACTGGCTAAAATAATACCGTCCACATGGCACTTTAATCTCAAAATTAAAGTACCGTCTATAGACAATTACAAAAAAATGGAAAGTTTATAGCTATAAACAATGACTAAAACCCATTCTTTTTTGTCGGGCCGGATCTATTCGGCCCGAAGAATCTGTCACGTAAATAGGTCAGCCCGACCGGATTCGACAATTTGAAAAAGAACAGGCCTAATGGTGTTGTGACAGGGACGAGATCTTCAAAGAGACAAGTTTCAATTCCACTGTTTAAATGTTCACAACATCACCGTACCGTCCTCAAGACATTTGCGTAGGGTGTCTACTGTTGTTTTTATTCTGTTGCATCTGATCGAAATATGTTTCATATACATTACGTAAAAGTAGCCTATAAACTAATCGATGTCCTTCAGCGTTGTTTACATTGCTGTTAAAGAGACCGTAGAGCACGCGCGTAAATCACTGGTTGCTAACGCTTTTTCCATCAACTAGGTTAAAAATAAAATAAATATATCTACCCAGTGGTAAAACATGCCAAAAATGCAAATAACTCAATTTCATGCCGGACTGTGAACCCGTGATCATAACTTTTTTTGTATTTGCAATTGTATCAACTGAAACTCGACAAATCTGAGTTCAGACAGTAGAAACTTTGATCTTGTATTTATGACTGCGCTTGTGAGCCTTATGTGAATGTGTGAGTGTGAGACTGAGTGTGACTCGGCCACTCACCATCTTTCAACGATAGCTGATGATTACTGTCGACTCAGTTTCTATCTGTAGATATTAATCGCGAAAACCTTTCCTTATACGACACCAATACAATACAAATCATTAATATTTAAGCTTATCATTTTCAATATCAGAATCTGACCGTGCAGAGCCTGAATCAGGCTATCAATCACTGTCTGAGTGCAGAGTGTTGCTTGCTTTTTGCTTGAAATTTTTTTTCTTTCCATTAAAATGTTCGTAGTCGATATTCGTATTCGTCCGATTGCCCTATTGTAAAATCGTTATCATCCTATCGTCTTTCCCGCACACGTCAGCACTATTTTGACTTAATTGGCAGCGAAAATGCCTCTTAGCAACCCTCAGTGGTTATAAAACTTGACTCCGCCTACAAAAGGCGTGGCCTGGAAATTCCAAGCCTGTGACAGTTTTATGGGGCCACACACATCAACACTCAGCAGTCACTCAGTAGCACTGGGCAGCGGGCTGATGTTAGCGTCGCCAGGCACTGCGGGCAGTTTTTTGATGTGCTAAGTTCCAGACGGGAATTCCAGGAAATTTATAGTCGTTTTGTTTCTTAGTCTTTTTATTCTGATTCTAGCATTTTCACTCAGCTGAGCAATCCCCATTTCCTTGCGACCGCGACCGATCGCGTGGATTTAATAGCTAGGCCTATTAATTACGACTGATGATACCCGTAGCGTGGTGTGTGTGGCAGTCTGGATACTCTTGGTCTTGGGTCCCACCTCAAGAACAAGAAGACACTCCCGATCCTTCTATGGCGAGGGGGAGTGGATCGAGAAATTTTGACCCTTGTAAAATATATGAACATCTCTAATTCGATGCAACTTTCGCGAAATTACTTTGGTGTCTTGTTTATTATTGTTCGTCGTTGGTGTCACGCGTTTTCACATTGCCGTTGTACTGGCGTGCTTTCACGTCGTCTTAGAATTTGAAGGCGATGCGTTATGCGCTAGGAATGAAATCTCGTGAGACGAGCTCGTCATCATCATCATCATCAGCAGCAGCAGCAGCATCATTTATTTTGTCATAAACAACTAATACTCTGTCTATGCATAAACATACTGTCGAAGAACTAGTTGAAGTGGCTGACGACAAACTGTTCACCAATGTTATGTACAAAAAACAACATGTCCTACATTCTACACTTCCTGCAGGTACCATGGACACAAAATTCCTATTTAACATGTATCGTCTTTTATTCACCGTTATTTTATCACGTTTAACAAGTTGTAACTAGGTTGCGGTTTGTCAACCATTATTAAAGTCACATTTGATTTTTTATTTTGAATTACAGGCAGTTACATGGACACAGATACGTGTGGACTGGACAGCAAGGCACATAGAGCACTTACAGCTGCCCCTAGTGATGTACAGTAAAAACACGCATAAAATACAAAAAGATGTACAACAGAACAGAACATAGTTAAAAACATACGAGATAATCAGAGAAATCGGCATTTAAAATACTATCTTTAAAACGAGTAGGCTAATTGTGCTAAAATCAGTGGAGACAGACATTTCATTCCATACAGTAATGACGCGTTCACTGAAAAATTCTGACCGAATCCGTGTACCTGGAGACTTTTTATACAGTTTATATTTGTGACCTCTGGTGCCACGATGTGGGCTCCATTCAAAGAATTCGTCGAAGTTTAATTCAACCATACCGAACACAGTTTTATAGCATATAGTTCAAGGCTAGGAATACTGAGACGTTGTAGCCGGTTTCGATAGCATACTGTGTTAAAATTAGGTAGTTGTTTGGTAAAACGGCGTTGAACTGGCTCGATGGCAGTGATTTCCATAACCTGTGTACCTAGCAAAATAATGGAAAGGATAATCACCAGCAAAATGCTAAACCATTTTTACCTAAATAACATGTTATGCTCAGCCCAGCATGGTTTCCTCAGGCGTCGCTCTACATCCACAAATCTGCTAGAATGCTTCAACGATTAGACAGTTTGTGTGCAGTCATGGCAGCAAGTTGCAATTGTTTACATAGATTTCGCAAAAGCGTTTGATGTGGTATCTGGTAAGAAACTGTTTGCTCGACTATATACTTATGGTGTGCGTGGATCCGTTTTATTGTGGATAAACGAAACGAAAGTTGGTTCATACCTTTCAGACACTGCAGCTCTAATTAGTGGGGTGGTGCAGGGCAGTGGTATTGGGCCACTCATGTTCCTTGTCTAGATTAATGAGCTGGAAACTGTTTTGGGGAGATATGGTATCAAAGTTAAACTGTTTGCAGATGATGTAAAATTGTACCTACAGATCCTTAACTATGTACATGTTCTGCAGCTACAGCAAGCTGTTAACGCGCTAGTTGCATGGGCTAATGAGTGGCCGCTATCTATTTCTGTTAACAAGTGTTGTGTGCTAAATGTCGGTAAAGTCACTTATAGTACTTGTTTCAGTATTGACGGTTTAGTCGTACCAGCTGTTGAGTCTGCTCGTGATTTGGGTGTCATAGTGTCACGTGATTTGTCACGCTCGCTGCACATAAGCAACATTGTGGCTAAAGCCCATAAGCGCACAGCAGCCATATATCGAACATTTAGATCTCGCAATGCAGATTTACTAATACGTGCAGACCTCACTTATGTTCGCCCACTTGTTGAGCATGACTCTGTAATTTGGTCGCCGTATACTGTTAAAGACATAGAAGCCATTGAAACTGTTCAGCGACGTTACACTAAACGGCTGCCTAAGTGTTCCGCTCTACCTTACACTGAACGACTAA
>Ga0126335_1000619_pt1 | contig 17588 bp, 8 predicted proteins | sample OlaspJWI45metaG_FD_108409 | JGI IMG/M metagenome (GOLD analysis project Ga0126335, IMG submission 108409) | Marine gutless worms symbiont microbial communities from Oahu, Hawaii - Olavius sp. 1 OAHU.JWI-45 metaG | ecosystem: Host-associated > Annelida > Digestive system > Unclassified | place... | reverse complement strand
GCTGGGGGTAAGGTGTTGGGCAGTTGGGATGGAAGAGGGATTGGAGGAAGTGGGTAGTGGGGGACGGGCTGACAGGGCGGACAAAATCGTTAGTCTATTATAGTGCAGCTGCCACCTGCTGTATGCGACACTTTGTCACTGGGCAAGCACGTTTGGGTGATAGCTGAAAACTTATCTTTTCGGGCTGTAGTTGACACCTTTCGACGCCTATAGGCCCGATGGCAATTGTGATTCTGATGCCGTCTTCAGTAGGAGTAAAAGTCCAGTTTTGGTTCACTTTGATTGACCGTCCCTCACTTAGTAAAGGTGACTCACCCTAACCCCAAGCTAAGCCTCTAGCCCTAACCCTAAGCCATTAGTCAGCGTTTTCTTCGGCCTAACCCTAAGCTTAGACTCTAATTCTAACTCTGGTGCCGCCCGCACTGAGTCATACATTTCAGGAACTTCCTAGAAACATTTGCAGCTGCTGCCGCCGCAGCATCAGTGCTGACGTCATCTCTTTCTGGAACGTTCTCCGAGCGTGATAAGTCGTAGCAGCATACACACGCCGGCGCCGCGCCGCTACCGCCTCCAACCCATAGTCAGCATTTTGCTTACTTACATATTTTTTACTTACTTAGTTACTTACACATATTTTACTATCTTTCTTGATTAATTTATGCTTACTTATTGGCTTATTACTTTTTGCTTACTCACAAACATACTTACTTATTTTTACTTACTTACTTTGGATGGATTCTGGACATAATTTGGACAGACTTGGATGGGAGGTATTTGGGTGGAATTTGGACCGTTTGTCATGCTGAATTCTTCCCGTGTAACTCCCATAAAGTTGCGGCGTCAACTTTTGCGCAAGTGCCGCGGACTTGCAGTGCAAGTCCTACTACTGTTTTCATTTACTTATTTAGTTTGAACTTACTTACTTACTTACTTTATTACATACTTACTTTTGTGTTTTACTTACTTAGTTACGTGCTTATTTTTACATGCATGCTTACTTACTTATTTTTTACTCACTTAGTTACGAAAATATATATAATTTGGGCAAATTTAAACCGAATGTTGTCGAAAATGGACAGAATTAGGACGAGATGGAACTAATTTGGCCGAAATTTGGCGGAAATGTGAACGAATGCGGATTAATTTCGATAAAATTTCGATGGAATTGGGAGTAATTTGACTGCTGCTGAGTTGGACAAATTTGTGTGAAATTGGATGTAGTTTGGTCAAATTTCGACGGACTTTCGGCATCAGGTGGATTTAGCAGCCTGCATCGTCGAATGTGACAAGAACACTTGTCCATACTTTCGACTTAAATAGTGTGTTTTGATGGCGGTCAGCTGCTGCAAATTACGCAAAAAATGCTGATGCTAAGCTTGTCAGCTATGAGGTAGGCCTACATTAGCGTATGGAAAGTGAAGCATCTCTGAGCAGTTTGCGTTGACAGTTTATCCGGTAGCGAATTACTTTCGAGATTTTAAACATCATACAGGCTAAAAGTGTTTTCACGTCTTGGCGGCACCCTCACTGATGGACCGCACATTATATCGCTATCACCCGGTGTGCAGCAGCTGTCAACAGTTATCTGTCAATTGCCTTAGAAACGTGTCACCTCATTGTTCCACATACTAGGACATGCTGTTGGGCTTTTTCTTTTAAGGTTCTATTGCTTGGAATGGTCTCTTTTGTACTCTTTCACGACCCTTAGTGAACAGACATATTGCTGAGCAAATTAGTATAAAAGATTTTATGTTTGACAATAACGCGTATAATATTTATTGTTACTGGGCTGTGTAAGTGACAGAGTTATTGTTGTGTTGTTGATGTGTTACGTCACGCTAAGCGGCGTACCGTCGGTTGCCGGCGACGTGCCCAGGAGGCGGACGACGACGTTTGAGACGGCGGTAGATGAGCCAGTAGAGCGCCGCCGAGACAGCCAGAGGCACTCCGAACTGTCCAGCGAATGTCAACAGCGCGTAGCCGCGTCTCAGCGTCTCACTCGGCCACTCTTCCACACAGTAGCGCCGTCGAATGCCGAGGTCGGGATCGTCAAGCTCGTGCAGCGAACTGAAAGCAACGACGGGGACCCCGAGAGTACTGGAGACCACGATGCTGGCGACAACTAGCGACTTAGCGGCACAAGAACTCAGCTGCTGATGACAGACGACGCGTCGGTAGCGGTCAACGGCGATGAAGAGAATCATAAGAGTGGACACGTACATCGGGATGGCGAAGACTGCAAATATAATGCGACACAGAGCCTCGCCGAACACCTGTAGACCAGACCACCCACGAATCTCAGTATCAACAGCAGTCCTAAGCTCTAAGTATAGGTAAAAACTCATTTTGGTATAAACACTATTAAACAGGCATCTTATGGGCTGTGAAGCTCAGCCGGTAGATCCACGTAGCGAATGCCAACAGAGAAAAGTGGCCAAATGTATGTAAATTTATTGTGCCCGACAAAAAGTAGTACAGGGTTACCTATACTTTGAGATTTTTGACCAAAGTCCGTCAGTAAGTCTCTGCGTGCAAGATTGCAAAAATAAGCTTAACGGTACGATTTCCAAAATCCTGATTTAACGCACGCATAGACAGACACAGCCAGCCTGAGCTGAGCACAGCTTAATCATACCATAAATCATAAAATAGTTCAATAGTTAACTATGTAGCAGTATCGTACAGATGCGCTGTAGGCAGATAGACGTACCCAGTGGTTAGTGAGCTGATAGTGTAACGGGACCGGAAGGCTGAACGTGCAGAGGACGAAGTCAGAGACGACCAAGCAACTGATGAATGCAGAATACGACGCATGCAGATGCTGATGCTGTATGACGACCTTGATGACAACACTGTTGCCACAGACTCCGGCGGCTATGACGACCACGTAGACCAACACCACGGCTACCTGCAGCAGCAACAAAGATGTCTGTCGACAGTAAAATTGATACACACAGAAATCAAAGCGATGGTGGATCCAATGCTCAGACAACGTTTTGGCCATCTCGCACCAACATTGGAGCATGCTGACAGCTGATAAAACTGTCATTTATGACTCAGACAATAAGTTAAAGTATTGCAGGTGGCCGTGCTGACGTAAAAGGCTCTCCACAACACTGCGCCGCGTTACGTTCGGCCACTCGTCCGTGTTGCTGACATACACGGTCAGCGCGCACTTCGCTCTGCTGTCACTGACCGCCTGGCAGTGCCCTCTGTGCGTTTACACACAGTCGGCAACAGGGCGTTTCTGGTTGCTGCCTCGAAGGTCTGGAACAGTTTTGCCGGACGACATCGTATCTTCTGCATTCCTCTCTTCCTTTTGTCGCCTACTCTAAAAATGTTTAGTGCTTCGTTTTCTGAGTTGATCCTGTAACTGTTTTTCCTTGGTTTGTAACTTTGACACTCTAGTGGTCCTAGAAGTAGGCATAGTTATTTAGACCACTATAAAAATATTATTACATCACATTACAGCAATTACTGCCTGCGAATACAAAGGCAGTGCTTTCAGCCACCCGCACGGTGCACTCAGTCCATTCAAAAGTTACATACATACATAAAAAATTTTTAAAGTGGCTTAAGTAAAAACCTCAAAGGCCAATAAAAAGAAAAATGTAGTCATGGAAATAAGACAAAAAACAGAAAACTTTTAGTTTCCCGCAGAATGATGTCAGTGACACACAGTCAGTAATGTCATGTGGCAGACTGTTCCAGAGCGTCGGACCGGCAGCAGAGAATGCTCGGTCACCAATAGGCCTAGTACGACGATGAGTGCGCGGCACGTTGAGCTGCAGCGAAGATGCGGACCGCAGACGTCGCCGCGACGGGATATCTGCCAAGTGATGAAGGTCGTCGGATTAGTATGGTGGGGCGAGACCGTGCAGTGACCGAAACACCGTGGTCGCTAGCTTGTACTGGATGCGCTCAGAAGAACGAAGCCAGTGAAGACTGGCCAGCGTGTCGGAGATGTGATCAGAGCGCCGCAAGCCAGTGATCGATCTTGCTGCAGCGTTCATCACCGACTGCAGACGACAGAGCTGGTACGCCGGGATGCCGGTCAGCGTGATGTTGCCGTAGTCAAGCCGGCGCAATACCAGTGCGACGACAAGCGACTGGTAAACGGATGCCGAGACTGACCGGCGTGACCGCCTGATGCTGCGCAACTGTCTCAGCGTGGCGAAACAGCTCGTGTCAGTCCGCTGGACGTGGATGCGCATACTGAAGACAGCATCAGTGAAGATGCCCAGGTCCCGCATCCAGGAAGTTAACATACAGCCATAGCCCACAGTCACTACTTTAGCCTCACCTAAAACTCATTTTTGTTGGCAGGGCTAAGCCCAATTAGCTTTCCCTAAAACCACTGCTAAATGCAGTTTCTTTAGTTTAAGGCTTTTAGCCACTGGAGAAAAGTCCCCCGGTTCCCATCAGACACTATGTAACAGCTCGTGATTACCGTCCACAAATCCCATGCTATGTTTGCTCACACGATTACGTTAGTCGCCGGAACCGTCGGCGTCCTTAATAAGGTCTAAAACAAAAACCAGTCGTTAAACTAACGGTGGCTCAAAACTGATGCTTTTGGTGGAGTCGCTTAGCAAGATCGGGCCTAAAAATAAAAAGAAATTAAACAAATAGTAGACCAACACCACAGTAACATTTTTGTATAAAATTTTAGCACACCTTACGCTGTATGCAATCTAATTGAATATGCACACCTCTATCTCGCAGCTTCAGAAGCTGCAACCATGTGTGTCGCAATTGAGTATCACAGCGAATTTCAATGTGTTAGGACACGATGTAACTAAAAGACGCATTTTGTGTTGTTTATGTGCGAAAAACGAATGACAGTAAAGAAAGCCTGCAGTATCAAACCTTGACCAGTGGAATATTGAGATAGTCGAAGGCGGGATCGTCGAAGCTGCCAGTCCAGTTGCTCAGCGTTTCGTCATGCAGTGCTTTGAGAACCATCAGCAGCCGGCTATCTATCGTCGTATTCTCGTTCAGTGAGGCGTTAGTTGCCTCATAACGCCGCCGCAGTCCATCAGTTGTTGATGATGACAACGTCGTCAGACTGTCTTCTGACATCTCTAGTATATTTAGCAGCTACCGCGCTGCTCCACAGATTGAATACTGTTGTATTTGTACGGGCTGTTAATAGCACTTGATGGCGCCACACATTCAATCGTTGCGTTACAAACACCGACCAAATACAGCGCGGGCCAAAAAACCGCCCCATATATTCAGCCAATTATCATATTCCAACATTGCGTTAAACGTAAAACTTTCAGTGCATTCTGAAGCTTAATCATTTCCGAGAAACTAACGTAAATGCTGAACAGATCGTAAAAAAATTTATTTAATTGGTACCAGATAAATTAAATTAACCCAACGCCACGGGAAACACAATGGAGTATAACGTTACTTCACCATGACATCAGGTTTCTTGATAAACATGCAGTTCAAGTGTAAAGAAAAATGTTTCATTAAATATATTTCTTGAGGTAAAACGTATATGTACAGTTTTCATCAAAAAGTGCGTAGTTAGTTCCGTTGAAGATCAGTGCAAGATTGAAAAGACAAACTCGATTGAACAGAAGACTGGTAGTGGACGACTGCAGATGTCATAACAGAAACGAATCGCAAGCATGTGACTGAGCTTACATGCAGTCAAAATGCAACCCATGTTCTAGCAGAAGTCCAGGAGAAATTAGAAATCAGACAATGATATCTCTCAGCTCTAGCTGCTGTGAGAAGCTGCCATAAACACAAACCCGTCATAGCAAACAGGTTTTGCCAATATTGCCATTGTGACAAAATACTATACTGTAGAGCTTCGACTACACTGTGTTTCAAAAAAATCCATGTGACTACGTCTTCGACGATAACTTGACGCATAAGCGTCCGATTATAATAATTTTTGGTACAGTTATCATATAGACTATAGGTCATGGAAAGATAGTTTCACTTTCCCACTTCACCTATTCTGTGCAACTGCCTTACCTTGGGATTTGTTGAACGTAAAAATTACAAATTTAGCCCATCATAGCTGTCTACCCGAACGCTACAACGCCGGGATTTTAAATAAAATGTGACTGTGTAACTTTACTTATTTATTATTTAACTGTCGGTTTAAAAAGAACAATAACAAGATTTATTACAGGCGATAAATTTGTTTACATTAAGTTAAAGTTAAAATCATGAAAATCGCAGACGAAGACGCTGTTCCCATCAAAAATCTTTATCTGTCGAAGGGCTGGGGCGCACGAAAGCTGTTGAATGAATTTCCTGACAAAGGTTGGAAACTGGGAAGTATCGACTACCTCCCGAAGAAAATCCGCAAGACAGGTACCGTTAACAGACAGCCAGGCAGTGGCAGACCGCGTTCAGCGCGAACTAATGAGAACATTGAAACAGTGGATGACCTTGTACTGAGTCAGGAGGACAAGCCCAAAACGCATCGATCGATGCGCCAAATTTCACATAAAACTGGCATTCACCGTTTCAGTGTCCATAGGATCATTCACTTTGATCTTCAACTCAAGTGTCTCAAGCGACGTCGTGCGCAACAACTGTCTGAAGCCAACCGCGTCGCCCGTCTGACTCGCTGCAAATAGCTGCTGAAAAGGTACGATGATTCTGCGGTCGATTTCATATGGTTCACTGATGACAAAGTGTTTAGTGTTGAACCACCATTCACTTTGCAGAACGATCGGGTCTACGTGCCGGTCGGAAACAAGAAGTGATTCGTTCAACCCAGCCGTCTGCTACGCACGCGCTCGACGTTCAGCAAGTCCGTTATGGTGTCAGTTGCCGTGTCAAAAATGGGTGTGACTGAGCTGATGTTTGTCGACCCCAGAGTTAAAGTTAATGGCCAGTACTACCGCAATGTCTTACTGTCTCAGCATATGATTCCAGCCATCAAACACGTAGCAAGGGACACATTTGTCTTCCAGCAAGACAGCGCTCTGGCACATCGCGCCCGTGATACCATCCAGTTGCTGCAGAGAGAGACGCCTGACTTTATTGGTCCTGGCCTCTGGCCGCCCAACAGTCCAGACCTGAGTCCCGTCGACTACAAGATCTGGGGTGTCATGCAGCAGCGGGTGGATGAATCACGAATCAACAGCGTCGATGAGCTGAAGCAACGTCTCCACGACGTCTTGCATGGTGTACAGCAGCACATCATTGACTTGGCTGTCACCCAGTGGAGGCAGCGACTGACAGCGTGCGTGCGTGCACACGGGAGACATTTTGAACATTTGTTGTGAGCTTGTATAACACAAACTTGAGTTAAAAGCCAATACGTGCAAATAAATTATTGCTGAACTTTGTTTATTAAAATAACAAAAAGCTGCTTACGGCTAAATCTACGAATTTTCAGGTTCAACCATTTCCCAAGGTAAGGCAGTTGCACAAAATAGGTGAAGTGGGAAAGTGAACTATCATTATACTGGTAATAACTGTACCAAAAATTATTACAATCGGACGCTTACTATTCAAGTTATCGTCGAAGACGTACTCACGTGGATTTTTTTAAACACAGTGTATATAGTAACATTTTGGATATAAAATTTTAGCACATATATCAGTTTTTGGATTTTACTTGTATAGAAGAAATGACAATTGAAATGTGTCGTTTCTACAAGTGCAGAATAAAGTCAAACAGCATAATATGAGGGCCGGTTTTTATGGCCCACTCTGTATTTATGTATGCGCGATGCAAATGCGCATAAGTCTACGTTTAACAATAATATTACCAATCGTATCTAAGCGAGAAAAATACGAAAATCTACCATAGTCCAATTGATCTTGTCAGACTCCGAAAAAGTCGAGCGCACTGACCTCCGTGATTTCGTATCTTCACAATAACACAATAATTCCTGCTGCGATTAGCTACGTGTGCTGCTGACGTCGACTTTCGCCGACTAATCTCGCTGCGCTGCCAAGCCAAACCATTATACCGTACATCACTTAGCCCAGTTGTTTCGTCTATGTCGGCTCCAGCGTAAAAGCATGCAGGTGTCTCAAATTGAAGATAAATGACTGACTGACTGCATGAATGACAAACCGCAGATGAAATTACAAAGCATGTATAGATAAGTGATACAGTGTACAATGATTCACATATTTACGTATATGTTATTGAGTCAGTATGAATTTTTATACAGTAGCCTCGTTGTAAAATTACAGTCGCTCAGGTGTCCTTGATGTTCATGCAGTTGTCTGTCATGGGTGCGACGTCTGAGGTTATAATTCGGTGATGCTGCAGATTGTGATGGAAGTAGCTGGTACAGTGTGTGATGTGGATTGTTCAATATTTTCTCAAACAGTTGATAGTCAGCGTCCTCCAGCAGCTGATTAAAGTCTGGAATGTCAGGTGAGCAGAAGCCGCATCGCTTGCTGCGGCTGAGAAATGCGTCTACGCGTTGGCTATCCGTCGCCGTGATAAACCCGCTCCACGCGTGTGACGCTTACGTCAGCCGCGATACGACGACCGCTCGGAAGACGGCGTGTAGACCGATCTCAAGTCATACCATGGTGTCGCAACACGCGAAGCGCGTACAGCGATTGCGCGCTGTCACTGATAATTCGGCGGATATGTTCTGACGCTGACAGGTGGTTTGTTATGGTTACGCCGAGAATTTTCAGGACATTTTGGCGCGATATGTCGGGCAGAGGTTGCGGCAGTGTTTCTGCTGTTCTCCGCCTGGAATTTTGAGATATGATTTCTTTGCTTTTGGAGACATTCAGCTTAAGGTTATTCGCTGCAGCGCATGTTGCAATTTTGTCCATCTCCTGCTGGCGTGTGCTGGCGTTGACTGATGGGACGACAAGATACGTGTCGTCTGCGTATTTCACCATCGAGTTGGAACTGCTTGTCGTTTTCTATAGCAAACGATGGTCGTTATGTATTACACATGCTGGCTGGCCATTCATTTCGATGCACTTAGCTTTATGCCACCATACAATAATGATTATTAAGATGGCTGCTGCATAGGCTGGTGGTGCGTTTTAATTGCATTCACTAAGTAGTGCAACTCTGCAGCGCGCCATAGTGAGGGCAAAAGCCTGCATAATTAAAAACACATTGCGCACCACATACGTCGCATCGCTGTCAAGCGTTGTCATTTTACTGGTAATTGTCAGCACGGCAAAAATACACGATAATAGGCTAATTCGTGTCCGCCCATCTATCCGTCAGCACTTTGTTTGCACTTGACTAGCCAGGCTTCTGCTCTCACTATGGCGCGCTGCAGAGTTGCACCACCAAATGAATGCAATTAAAACGCACCACCAGCCCAAACAGCAGCCGTACTTTTCTTAGCATTATGCGGCCTACCGGTATTACTGGCATTTGTAGAGTTCAAATACTCTGAATATTGAAATAAAGACAGCCAAAATTTAAACAAGAACTCAGCTGTTGCTGACATGGCCGCGCAACGCTATACAACTCTGTTCACAGATATGGCGCAGCATTGGCCACATTTTCGCTTTTGACTACGGGAGTGCCTCTCTTTAACGCATTCGTTTGGGGCAAGCGCCACGAACATCGCCATAAATTACATATCCGTAAAAACTAGTTTTGGAGCTTTTTGGCAACATTTTTGTTGCAGACAGTATCCATAGATCTATAGCTTTAGCCAGTTTGACGTGGTATGCTTCGAAACCTACCGCTTTCGGCAACAAGACACAGCAGTTCAAGGTCAGTTGAGGATAATGATTTTGGTGCCAATCGGAAGTCCGTATGTGATTTCATCTTACTGAATCATACAAATTTACATCTTATCTCGCAACGTTTACAAGATATTGCTGATTATTGGCAAATTTTCGCTGTCGACGGGGGGTATATGATGGGTATCTCTGTTTAGTGCATTCGTTTGAAGGGGACTCCCTGTATTTAAAACTGCAAAATTTGGCGTAAAGATATTAGAGACATCGAAGTATTGTATGGTGCAAAACATATTTCGATATCTTGAACCGTTTAGGCATGACTCAGGAGTGTGACGGACAGACAGACGGACATTTCCTCGGCAGAGGGAATACGTTGCGTAGCAGAAATAAATGTAACATTACGACAAACGCAAATTTCTCATATACCATATGCAGTACCGCAGTATCCTTAACTATATTCAAACAGCTTAGATGTAGTTTATTATTTTCCAAACGTGTTGTTATTTGTTTCAATTATTTGCCGTTTGTGCGAGTGTGTGTTAACGCTTCAGCTCATTCGGTGTGATTTAATCCCAACCTGGGTTTGACAGCAAGCGTAGAATTTGAGTCGACTTGTTTTAGCGTCCAGGACACAGCTGTGTGTTACATTTCGCCGTTGGCTTTTCTTCGTTTTACAAATCTAAAAGCTACGTGTACATTTCAGCCTAGCCAGCAATTGTCAGCATTATAATGTTGCTTCTGTAACTAGAAAATCTATGACAAGCCCATTATGCGTCTGTCGCGCTGGCTGTCACAGACTGTCAGTGCAGTCCAGTAAGCGTGAATCCACCATCAAAATCAGACGTGCACTTTGTCGTACTCAATTTTACATTTATACTTAAACAGACACAACAAAGAGAGTTGTATAAAACCGCCGTCAACAACAATGCAGTTCGCTGATGAAGTCGAAATTGGAATAAGGAAGCATCGGCAGTAGGCTAGCGTGGAGAAAGACGAGCGAACTAGGAGTGTTGTGCTTGTCGCTGAACGGAAGACTCAATATTGACGTGAGCTAGAAGGTAAGCTGACGGCAGCGGTTCACAGTGCTTAGTCTGCAGCGGTATCCTACGATAACCTGTACACAGCCAAGTAGTCGCAATTGCATGCTGTTAGATTAACAGATTAACCACATACTCGCGACGTTGTCAGCTTTGCTACTGATCGGAAGAGAGGAGAAGGCTGCCTACGTACTATCCGATCACGGGTTAAGCGAAATCACTAACGCTTCCGGTCTAAATGTTATGGAAGTTCTTAACTGGCAACATTTTGTGGCCATATCGACTAAAAGAACACAAAAGCAAAGAATACGTTTCTCGCGATAACGCTTACATACCGTACTGCCATGCTGATAAAATGCTACACAATAATCAAACCTTGTAAGAAGCTTGTGAATGGTAACGAATACTGAGCAACGAATGCATCCTTGTTGTACACAGTGAAACTAATGATGGCGAGCTCAGGTACGTGTATTATCAGCGCCAGCTCGTCATCCCATCTGGGACTGCATCCTGCAGCACATCAAAGATGCTGAACAAATGGTCACAAACACACGTACAAACCTCCGTGCCTGCCATATACTACTGACAACATATTGCTTGTCAGACAACAAGTCCTTGGCTGCTGTTAATCCACAATTAGTTAGTGTGAAACGTGTTTGAGTACCGTTTCATAAATTTGCTGGAGAATTATATGCACTTCTGGAACCTTTTGAGGCACAACTGTACAAAGGTAAAAAAAGTAAAGAAGGGTATAGCAGTTCGTGAACTTCACCTCACCGCTACGGTCTGTGGCTATAGCGATATTTTTTATTTCTAAGCACCCTGTACAAAATCTCGTAAGCACTTAATTACTCACTTCCGTCATCCAGTCATAGTTACTGTACATTAACACCTACATAATAACGAATACACTGCGCACATATGTGACAGTTACAACTATAGTTTAACTTTTCAGACGACAGAAGTTTCCTATACTTGCCATTCCTCTTTACCGTCTTCGTTCGCACAACTTGACTATCAGCGTCAACGCCAGACGCACGAACCTCAACTAATAAGCTGCGTTCATATTTTATCATTTTGTCGGACTTGTACCGTATCTCATGTCCACTCAATTCCTGCACAATCAACACTGTATACAATAATTATAAACAAAAATCCTTTCCGTCGAAGGCATACCACAAGTATCATCTTGATGCCGTGATTTTTTTCAGGGCTGTACAATACAATAAAGTTTTAAAACCTAGCTTTTTAGATTTTTAAAAACCTAAAAAAAGTTTGATTTTAGTTTTTAGTTTTTAAGTAATATTATGTAACTTATTGAAAGTAATTTTTAATTTTTTTTACTGTATTTGTCACTTTGTAGTGTTCTTTGCTTAATGGGTTTGTCTTGACTGTAGGCATATTCTGCAGATGTATTAATGTAAAATATTCTCTGGTGTCATTGGCGTCACTTCGTATCCCTAAACATAAAAAACTAAAAACCTATAAAACCTAAAAACCTGTAAACTTCATCTAAAAATATGGGTTTTTCCAGCCCCAGACTTTTTCCTTGACACCATATGTATCGCAATTGAGCATCACAATAAATTTCAATGTTTTAGGACACAGTGTGTAAATATTCTACGAACCGCGCTATAGTTACCATATAGAGCCAGTGTTTATTCTAGACTCCTAGCTCCGGGGGGAGCAGGAGTACCTGGAGGTCCCTCCCCTCTTTCCCGGGGCACCCTTCCTGGGGCCCCTGCCCTTCCCCTGGGGGTGCCCTGTCCCTACCCCTAAAACCTCAAGCTGCCAAATGAATTCTGGTGCAAATTGCGTGCAACTGAAACAAAAAAAACAGATGTTTTGTTACAACAGGTTGGTTTTTGTAATTAAAAATAGCACAATTTAGTTACTAGCTTTCAGAAGTAATTATACTTTGACTTTACTTTTAATTCAGTTTGATTTAACAAAATGGTTTCAGTTCGAGTTCGATTTCAATTAGCTAACGATAGGCCTAATATATTGTATATGGTCACTTTAATTTCAGTTTCAGTTAAGTAATTATCAACAGTCGCTGCAAAAGATTACTACGGCGTCTTCAGTGGTGGCAGTTGTAGCCGGCAGACAGACTTTCTATACCAAGTGTAGGCAATATGAAACAATTCTTGTCGGCTCAACACTAGGTTATTTAGATTTTATGGAAGCCTGTGTTAAGAACAATGAGAAATTTATTGTGTATCTCAACAAGAGTGCGTGAATTTTGCCGGGGAAATTATATAGTTCCGGGGGAATTCCCCCACCCCCCGGAGAAATGCCTAGAACATACACTGGTTAGAGCAACTTATGAATATTACGGCTAGTTAGTATTTCCTTTCTAATCGTTTTTATCAAGCCACCCACTGCAGGCTGTGTGACTAATTTCACACAAGCAAACGTAACGAGGTCTTTCTATGACGTCATCAATACAGAATGCCATTTATCGCTCGCTGTAATATAACGCTCAACACAGTAAAATGTTTCGCTAAACTAAACGTACATTATAGCCTATGACAATCTTATTTGACATATTCATACGACACGTTTAAGCGTTAAAGCGTGGTTTATCTAGCCGGGATGGCAGGAGATCTGGGATACAGCGAGGCAGATAAAACCCGCCTGTACGACGATGACCTGTATACAGACTTCGACGTGGTAAGAGATGAGTTGAACGCAGATCTAACCAGCACGCCAGCCCTAGCCGAGGCTTTGCGGACCTCACAGCTGACACGAAGACTACCTTCTACGTCAACATCAACTCGCCAGGTGTCGTCAACACGTCGGTCCAGGGAGACAGTCTCAGGAGCCCGGGCTGTGCCACTAGGTGTGTTCGATCATGAAGGCGGGGGACACTGTGGACCACCTTTGACTGCTGCCCATCGTGCGGGATACTCGTCTGTCAGCAATACTCCATACAAGTCTGCTACGCCGGGCACGGCGGGGTCCGGTAAAGAGGTGACCGGACCAGGACCTTTGTTATCCACCTCGTCCTCTGTGGATCCACAAATCCGGAATGAGGATCAGCCCAGCGGAGGAGGATCGGCGACCATCTGGAATCGAATCCGACGACTGGAGAAGATCGTTAACGTGGAACTGGATGTCAGCTGTGAGGCAAATGCGCGCGGAGACTTACAGTTGGCACTGAATCACGCACTGGTTGCGCAGAAAGAGCATCACCGCCTGACGTTGCTGAGAGAAGAGTATCAGGCAACGTGTACAGAGTTTCTGTTCTACGGCGTCGGCGGCAAAGACAGGAACAAAATCGCATCACAGATGGATCTCGCTTTCTACGTCGAGTTCAATCTTGCCATTCAGTACGAGGCTAACAAGATGCAGAGCGAAGCGCTGAATACGTACAACTTGATTTTCAACAGCAAGATCTACACAAATAACGGGAAACTTCATCTCAACGTGGGAAACATCTACTTCAACATGGAAAACTATGAGAAGGCCGTCAAATTCTACAAGATGGCACTCGATAAAATGCCGAAGGAGAACGGGAGGCTTCGAATGCGGATACTATGTAATCTGGCTATAGCCGAGTTCAAGCTACACCACTATGAGTCTTCTCTGCACTCATTTGAGGCAATCATGGCTGTAGAACCGAGTACGCGCGTTGGCTTCAGTATCATTATATGTCTCTGCTGCCTCGGCCACGGGCCTCACCAACTCATGGATGCATTCGGCAATCTACTCGACGTACAGTTTGCGGATGACGATTCGTTGGGCCGACACGCCGACGACGGTGAAACACAAAGTGATGTCGTGTCTGAGGCAATCCGTAATGATGAACTCAATCGTCTACAGCAGTCAGAACGTTCAGCGGCTGAGAATACCGTGCTACAGGCAGCCAAGATCATTGCACCTAGAATATACACCTGCTACGAGGACGCTTATGACTGGTGCATCCAACAAGTCAAAAAGTCTAGATCTTTCAACAGTCTCGTTTCTCAACTTGACGTTGATAAGGCTGTTAGTTTCTTGCGTTCAGGTGACTTCGGTAAGGTCGTGGATTCGCTCAGAACACTCGAGAAGCGTGACATCGCTGTACACGGATCTGCGTCAACAAGTCTTGCATTTCTACACCGACTCACGGCTTACGACGACTTTCGTCATCGCACCGGCACAGGACTCGTAGAAGGTGACGCTGCGGGCGGGCCACTAGGGACACTGGCAGAGCGTTATGCAGAGCTGGCTGTGAAGACTGACCACTACGACCCTGCGGCACTCGTCAACAACGGTAACCTACTCATGTTACGAAACGACGTGGAGAAGGCTCGTGACTCGTACCGTGAAGCTTTACAGTCAGACGCGTCGTGTGTCGAAGCAATGTACAATCTCGGGCTGGTCTACAAGCGTCAACAGCTTTTTAACGACGCTCTACTGTGCTTCAACAAACTTAATGTTGTACTCAGGAACGACGCACAGGTTCTGTATCAGTTGGCTGACGTCTCTGAGTTAATGGGAGAGACACAGAAGGCCGTGGAGTGGTTTATACAACTACTGAGTGTTGTGCCTACTGATGCTGGCGTGCTACGGAGACTCGGTCAACTGTACGACGCAAACGGCGACCAGTCTCAAGCTCTACACTACTTCACCGACTCACACCGATGTGATCCCAACCACCTGCCAGTCATCGAATGGCTTGGCAAGTACTACGTCGACTCGCAGCTCGTTGAGAAAGCTCTGGGCTTCTTCCAGCTGGGAATGTTAATCGAGCCGTCACAACCTCGATGGTCACTACTGGTAGCCAGCTGTCAACGTCGAGCAGGCAACTCGCTGGCAGCACTCGACATCTACCGTGCAACTCACCGCCGCTTTCCCGACCACGTCGACTGTCTGCGACTGCTTACACGACTGTGTATTGACTTGGAGTTGAGTAACGAGGCACAGCGCTACGCCGTCAAACTGCGACGAGCTGAGAAGGCTCAACGCATGCGTTCATCCCGCGGTGGTGCAACTCGTCCCGCCGTCACATCCCAGGGTGGCCCTCGTGGAGTGGACAGTGTGATCCAGGCGATGACGGACACCGTGAACCCAGTGAATCAGCAAGATGACTGGCCCTATGTCGCGGTACAGGCCAACAAGTCTCACGGAGACTCCGGCGAGTTTCCCGTAGACTTGGCACTGCGGCGAGTCCAGCGCCCGAAATCACGACTCCGCGAAGTTATCGACGACTTTGCTGGTGATATTATTGGTGACGATCTGCTGCCGACATAGAATCTTGTCACCATATTAACGTCTGCTTACACTAGAGATGGGCGTAGATCCAAATGTGATCCAAGAAAATATCGAGTGGATCCAACCAAACCAAACCCATGTCAAAACTTTCACATTCATCTGAAAGGCTACGGACGAAATATTGACGAAAAAAACTTCATAGCGTCTTCATGTAGATTCACTCAACAAGTTACAGTATGCGATTGTGTTTGTTCCGAATTTCTGCCAGTAAATACACGTACGTAACAACTGACCAAAGTAATTCGGCGAAGGCCGCATCGAATCCATGGGGGAAATCGGAACCCAGCGTTATGTTTCTTGGGTCCCCAAGAATGGTTATCTCGATTCGTTTAGCCGTGTTTGCACAGCGCAGACGCGTTACAGACTAACATATGACCAACGCCCACGCTACAGAAACGTCGATCGCAGTAGTCCGCATCTCATGCATTCGATGCGGCCTAATAACCAAAGCAATAAATTCTGAACATAAATGTCGCAAGTTTTACAGTTAGACCCAACTACTGCTTGCTTCGGTGATGTTTCTTGATTTATGCGTTACAAAATAAACTTTGATTTGATTTGACTTGAGATGTGCTGGATGCATTACCACACCACTATGTGGACTGTAGTAAAAAGGCTAACACATGCACATACGCGAGTGGAAAAAAAACAGTTAAAATGACTCCATCCTGAGATAACAAAATTCAGAACAATTTACAATTTTAATGTTACAGTGTAAAAGCATATGTTAGTGTTGCATAGATTTTTGAAATTGCAGTACAGTCTATTCCATACTGCCTTAAGTGTAACAAATGAATATAAGCTTGTGTCTTTTGCGTGGTTAACTTATTACAAGCTGCGTTATCCAATTCTAAAATTCATCTGGGGAAATGTAAATAGCATACGAACACGTAGCTGTAGAGTGTAGACTCCGGTAAATGGCCCTCGTGGATCAAATACAATGTTGTCTACAAACATCATCCAATTACAATGAAAATGGCAAAGCCTTGTATCTGTAATTTTAAAGTGCCAAGTCCGTAGCCACAGGTTTCTCTGAGACCTGCCCCACTTGTGCGGCTATTTCAAACCAGCGACATCTAATACTACACGACTATATCTATAGCTATAGCTAAGCAGTGTAGCGTAGTGGGCTTCAGGCTGCTGGATACATCTAGTGTGGTAACTCATCTGTCATCCAGTGTCATCCAAGTGCCTCTAAACCTAAGTGTCACATTTAAAACAGGACGTCAGCGGACCCTATGTACCTGTTCAAGAATTCTATCTTACAGAATGCCCGCTATAAGACCCAACTTAACTGGAAACTATACTCGCCCTAACCAGGAGTTTAACACTTGCCCTTGCGAGCTGTTAGCCAATTAAGCTCAGCAGGCACTGTAGCCGTTAACGTGGTCTAAGTAAGTAAGTAAGTAAAACTATATTATAGTGCGCCATAAAGCTGACCTAGCCAGCTTAATCTGCCGCACTCGTAGTGATCAAACCGTCCTAAAACAAAAATCCAGAGTAGAGCTAGGGTCGAAGTCCAAAAGTGCAGTCCAAGGAAAGGTTAGACTACGGGGGGAAAGAGTTGGAGAAGAGGTAAGTTTTGAGGCGTGAGTGGAAGGAACTGTGAGAGAGGTGAAGAGG